>ULRH01004169.1_pt1 | contig 80946 bp, 85 predicted proteins | sample 1955271 | NCBI WGS metagenome assembly ULRH01 (sample SAMEA4835677, study PRJEB28245) | human gut metagenome | biome: gut microbiome; material: fecal sample | place: Denmark | collected 2008 | reverse complement strand
CTTCGAGGTCTTTACGGCTCCGCACGCGGGTATCCATAAAAAGAATGCCCAGACACCACAAAGCGGGCATCGCCACCCCTGCCAGTATGCCTAAGAGCAAGATGCGGTTGCGCCGGGGAGCAATGGGGAACCCGGTCGCTTCGGCACTATCGATGATTCGGGCGTTATTGTCTGCCATGGCTTGCGAAAGGGCATTCTCCTCGCGGCGGTTCAGCAAGAAGAGGTAAAGCGACTCCTTGATTTTCTGCTGCCGCTCGATGGAAAGCATCTGCCGCTCCTTGGTAGGGATGGCAGCCACCCGTCCTTGTGCCCGCTGCTCACGGCTTTGCGCGTCGGTGCGCTTCACCTCGATGCTTACGATGAGATTGTCTACGGCACGGATGATGTTCTGCTTGGTGGCACGCAACAGGTTGTTCAGCTCTTCCACCACAGGATTGCTCTCGCTGCTTTCGCCTGCCAGCTTATCGCGCTGCAGCTTGGCGGTATTGTAGCGTGCTATCTGGTTTTCGATATTCATGTCGCTGATGCCCGTATTGGCAGGAATCAGTTCGGTATCGTTTTTAGGGTCGGTGAGATATTCCTTGATGTAACCAGCAAGCCGCAGTTGGGTTTCCAGTTCAAACGCGTCGGTGTTGTATTTCTGCGACTCGTTCATATACATATTGGCGGAAGTCTCGATATCGACCACCTGGTTCACCCGCTTGAAGGTTTCGAGGTCGGTCTCCACGTCGCCCAGCTCTTGGCCGATGATGACAAGCCGCTCGTTGATGAAGTTGGCTGTATTGACCGCCACTTGGTTTTTGTCTTTCAGTGCGGCTTCGTTGTATACAGCTATCAGGGTGTTTACCACATCTTCGGCACGCTGAGGCGAACTGTCCTTGAGCGAAAGGGTAAGGATGGAGGCTTCGTCTTCTTCCTGCCGGATGCCTAACCCGCCTTGGTAGGCAGCGGCAACGGCATCGACGGGCGACTTGCGCACCTTGATGTCTACACCTTTCCAGCGCGGCGCAAAGAAGTTGGACGGGGTCACCACGATGCGGCTTCCCTCAATGGTGAGGGTGTCGTTCAGCTTCACTTCCCATGCCTGTTCTTCATCGGCTCCCTCGAAGCCGGACACAATGGCAGTCTCCTTATCTTTCAGCGTAAGGGTGAACGCCAACGCCTGGGCGGGAAGCGCGCCGGGGAAGCTCACAATGACAGGCGAACGGGTGTAAAGTTCGTTGTAGCGCAGCCCGTCTTTCACTTGGTAGCTCACGTCGGCATGAATGCGTTGCACCACGTCGCGCATCAGCCGCTTGGAGCGGAATTGCAAGATTTCGTTTGCCACATTCACCTTGTTTACCACATAGTCGTAGCGGTCCAGTCCGGCAGCCGTAGTGGTTTTGTTGGATGGGTCCTTGATGATGACGGTAGCCGAACTGAAATACGTGAAAGGCGTGCAGGCGTACCATAGCCATGCCATTCCTCCGCAAAGTGCCACCGAGAGAAGGAACCATTTCCATTTGGAAGCAAAGAATGCCAGCAGGTCTACCACGTTCAGTCCCTGCTCGTTGTTTTTACCGGTAGAAGTCATTCGGATAATTGATTGTTAATGGTTAATAGTGTTTTTTTATTTTATCGCCCAGAAAATGGAGCAGATGGCTGAAGCCAGCGAAATCAGGATGGTAGCCACTTGCCAGCCACGGTCTTCTCCACTCTTGCGGCGGTACTTCGGCTCTACATAGACAATGTCGTGCTGCTGCAGGTAATAACACGGCGAATGGAAGATGGCTTCGCTGCCGATGTCGTGCATGAACATCTGGCGTTCACCATCTATCTCACGGATAACCATGATGCGGTCGGTCCTGGCTTGTGCAGTCAAGTCACCCGCCTTGGCTATCGCGTCGATCAAAGTCACCTGGTCGCCATCGGACGTAAAAGTGCCTGTCTGCCCTACCGCCCCTAACACGGTGTATTTAAAGTTGAGGAACTCGATAGATACCGTAGGGTCCTTGATGTAATTGCCCTCGATAATCCGGTCCTTGATCAGCTCAGTAGCGTTGCGCACGGTCAGCCCTTCCAAGTGCAGTTTGCCGAGGATGGGGAAATCGATGTTCCCGTCTACATCTACACGGTACCCTTTCTCCTGGCTGGCAGAGACACCTGCAGAAGCAATGTCGCCTTCGGCAGTAAGCCGCACACCTCCCCCTTGGTTGAAGGGCAACGCCAGTTCGGGCAGCTTGCTGTTTACCGTGATGGCAAGGCGGTCATCTTGATGGATAATGGCTTCGTATTTCTCTACGACCGGATAACGTGTATCGGCCTTCATGTCCCGCAGGTAAACAAAATGTTTGCGGGACGCACACGATGACAGCATCAAGGCTGCCATCAAGATAAGTAAGATTTGTCTGTTACGCATTATGTTTTTAAGTTTTTTGAGTTTTCGAGTTCATGATGAAAAAGCATTCCGCAACACGGCGGCTGCTTCTTTATCGGGCAAGCATTCCAAGATGCCTACGGGCACCTCCGTCACCACACTTGCCAAAGTGCGGCATAATGCATCATGCAAGATGCTGTCTTTCCGTATCACAGAACAGCCCGGCAAGACGGTGATAAAGGCTTCGTCGTCCCGACAAGCGGTGAAACGGTTGTAAGGAGCCTGACGAAGCAAGGCGATGCCACGCAACGGATAACCCGCATTACGGTAGCAAGGCGTCTTGCCGCTCCAAGGTGTACCATATATATAAGGTGTACCGCCGGCTTGCAGGCAGATGGTAGGATTGTCATCGTTCAGCAATTCGCAATGCGGAAAACCATGCGTCCATAAAGCGGCATGCGTGCTTTTGCCCGTCCCGCTCTTACCCATAAACAAATAGGCTTTCCCGTCTACTACCACCGACGAAGCGTGCACCGATATACCTGCGTGAAGCAAAACGGCCTGCGAATAGGCGATGCGCAACAACGAACTCAACGCTTCGCCCCGATAAGGGTCTTCCATATGTATGAAGGCAGTGAGCGTGGTAAAAGCAGCGTCGGCATCCATGCGATGCGTCACCCCTTGGGACATGGTTTGCAATTCCACCCGATACCCTGAAGCGGTTTTCAGCAGCCGGGTATATCCCATATCATTTACCGCAGTCTCCCATAAAGCAGTTTCGGCTACTTCGGGAAGCCTGCTTCCGGATAAAGTAAAATGAAACAGTTTCCTTCCTTCCGCTTCCATGCACCGGAACGGATGGAAAGAAGGCAACAGTGCGTCAATGCCTACCGTACGGGGAGCATCAACGGTAAACGTATATCGGGCTATGCGGTAGTCCACGTCGATAGTTAATAGTTAATAGTTAATAGTTAATAATGCGAATCAGGAGTTAAACGTAGTTATGTTTCACAGGAGTTATCACTTCGTTCAGGAGTTAAAGGCCAATAGCTTAACTTCTGAAAGCGGTGCAAAAGGTATTGGCATCTAACTCCCAGCCCGCACTGGCGGGCGATAACTACCTATAACTCCCTTTTAACTCCTGATTGGCATTAATAACGGCGGATATCATTATTAGAAAAACAGCTTCTTAATTATTCCCTGCTAAAGTTTCCTTTTACCAGGTTCAACAGTGTCCAATAAGCTTCGCCCGGCGCATAACGGAACGCGAAGCCGGCGTTGCGGAAGAAAGCCTGCAAGGTTTGCAGCTTACGCAATCTTGACATTGACGGAAGAGGAACAGCTTGTTGCCCGAAGTTGCCTTCACGCAACACCTTATTTGCCAACTTGTCCGGACTGACTTTGCGTCCGGAAGGCGGCAAACAGGCAGACGGAAGTGCCAAATAGCCTGAAAGGAAGCTATGGAGCAGGTTACTCCATTTCCAAATGCCCGCCATGGTGTATAACCTAGTGATTTCGCCGAAGTCCACAACGTGACACAAACGATAATAAGCACGTGCCATATCGCAAAACTGACGCAACCCGATGCCTCGCCCTAAAGCGTGTTTCAATAAATGCACATCCAGCAAAAGCAGGTTGACCGTAGGCGCAGGCACCTTTATTTCCACCTCTTCAGAAGCCGTCAAGCGAAACGAATGGTAGCCACACGTAGCCGCATATCCTTCTATAAAATCTTGCATATACGGATTATTGAGGTCGGTAAGATAGCGGTGGTGTTCCACTACGATTCCATTCCACAGATAGCACAAACTGCCATCGGGCTTTCTTTCGCCGCCTTTTACCAAAGCATCCGCCCGTTTCGCTTCTTCCTTGTCAGGAAAATAAAAATCAATGTCGCCACATATCCGGAGACAAGGATACTCGTAAAACTGAGCTACCCCTTGTCCTTTTTGCAAGACCGCTTGTATGCCGTTACGGCGGAACAGGGCATACAGATTTGCCAATACAACGTCCATCTTCTTGTTTTTGCGCTCGATGGCATCGGCTTCGGCCAGCCATCGCACCAAGATATCATCGGGAGGCAACAGGCAATCGGGCAAATGACAGATGCCCCGATACACAATGCCAGTCACGGTCTGCATACGTGCCATACGGAATACGCTCCACCACTCTCCGGCAAACAGCGGGAAAACCTCAAGGTTATCAGGCTCCTGTTCCCACAACCCTGCCTGCAGCAACGTAAACAAAGCTTCGGCTTCTCTGCTTATTGACACCACCCTGTCAATCCTTTTCTTCTAACAATCCGTAATTTCTCCATTCATCAAGCTGACGCTTTACATCGGCTTGTGCCCTATCGGGAGCCACATCGTATGTATCACATAGCCACCGTGCCAATTGTCCGGCAGTAAAGCCACCTTCGGCCATCCGTTGCCACAACCTTGCGGCCGTACGGTTCAAGGTGAACACATCGGTCATGTTCACCAAATCGTCACACACCTTTACGATGACGTAGCGGTTGCCTATCTGGCGTAATTCAAGTCCTTTCTTCGGTTGCATATTTTAATTAACAGTTTCTCGGATAAATCAGAATTTCTTTCCCGAAATAATGGAAACCGCCGTGAGGAAGATAATTTTGATGTCTACCCACAGCGAACGGTTGTTCAGGTAATAAAGGTCCATGCGCAAACGTTCCAACATCTTTTCCATCGTGTCGGTATAACCATTGTAAAGCGTAGCTGCGGAGAACAGCCCGGGGCGCAACTGATACAACAATTCGTAGTCGGGATTGATGGCAGAGATTTGCTTGACAAAGAACTCACGCTCGGGGCGCGGTCCTACAAAACTCATCTCTCCCCTCAATACGTTCCACAACTGTGGCAGTTCGTCTAAGTGATGCTCGCGCAAGAAACGGCCCACCTTGGTCAGCCGTTTGTCATTTTTCTTACAAAGCTGTGGCCTTCCGTCGGCTTCTGCCGTGACGGTCATGGAACGGAACTTCAGCAACGTAAAGATTTTGCCCCGATAGCCCACACGAGCTTGCCGGAAGATAACCGGACCGCCGTCTTCCCGCTTTATCAGCATAGCGACAATCAAGAATACCGGCAAAAAGGCAAGCAGGCCAAGCAGGCTGCACACGATATCGAACAAGCGCTTGGTCATGCAAGAGACAGGTGACATTTTCACGTGACGTCCCGTACTTTCTTTGGTTGCGTTCTCGTTTGAAAAAAAAGGTATGACTTTCATGTTTGTAAGTTTTGAAGTTTATAAGTTTTTGAGTTTCTCAGAAGCTGTTTTGAATTTATCGCCCAAAGCACACACGAAAACGGATACATCAAGCCAAGAAAAACTTTTTGGAGAAATTCAAAACAGCTTCTCAATTCATCTATTTATCAAATTCTCGTATAGGCCTATGCATTCCCGTATCATCCGCCGTTTGGTGAACAGGCACTCGTACCGCTTTCTCGCCCCCTCGGAATAAGCTTGGTAGGTAGGCTCGTCGCGGGTAATTTCCCGGATGGCTTCTGCCAATGCGCGCGGGTTTCCCGGTTCTACATTCAAGCCCGATACGCCATGCGCATTGACCCATGGCACTCCCGACTGTGGGATATTGGTCGCTACAACCGGTTTACCACACGACATGGCTTCGGCTTGTACGATGCCGAACGCTTCGGTCTTCATCACACTACTGAGGCAAAACACGCTGCATGCACCGTAATAAGAAGCAAGGTCGTCATCGGGAATACGCCCTAGCAACTTCACTTTGTCTTGCAGCCCCAACCGTCCTATCTGTGCTTGCAGCTCATCACGCAACGCACCGGTCCCGCCTATCAAGACGATGTAACTGTCGTCCAAATAGCGTGCGGCTTCTACCAAGTGATTGTAACCTTTGTATGCCACCAGCCTTCCTAACGTAAAGACTATTTTCCGCCGATGGTATTTTTCACGGATCACTTCGGCAAACGCAGGACGAGGTCTCATGGCTTCTACCCCAATGGGCAGACACACCGTCTTGCCGTGTACCGCCTGCAGGTAGGGTGACTGTTCCAAATAAACCGGGCTGGTAGCTATCACCAAATCTGCACGCCTCAACATCCAGTCTTGCAGCGGCTTGTATAGCCTCAGCAAATATTTTTGCTTTTGGATATCGCTGTGCCAATGCACTACCACCTTCCCTTTGTAGCCCGATGCCCATAAGGCAAGGCAAGCCATCGGGTCAGGATGATGGATATGCAGGATGTCATACGCACCACACTCTTCACGCAACCGGGTAAGCATCGTCGGCGCAATCATGGTAGCTGCATATTCGAACCATGTATGGCAAGTAAACAAATGTGCGTACGGGTTAATGTCGCGCGTCTGTCCCGTTCCCGAAACAGTGGCACACATCATGTCGCACCGGATACCTTGTTCTGAAATGCCGGTCATCAGGTCGTAAGCCACTTTTTCCACTCCCCCTTTTACCGGATAGAATTTGCCTAACTGTAATATTTTCATACGAATAAATAAATATGAATGTCCGTATTTTACCAATAAGGAGTTAGAAGGAGTTATTTGAGGGAGTTAAAAGGAGTTAGAAGCCAATACTATTGTCCTTTAACTCCTGCCGAAGGCATAACTCCTTCTAACTTCTTTTATCTGCTGGCATTTTGCGGATATTCATTTAAATAAAATTAGTCTTTGTTCCGATGCCGTTCTGCCAGCTCGGGATAATTGCGACGGATGTAACCGCTCAAGCTATTGTACACCAACCCGAGTTGCCGGGCTATCGACTTCAGCGTATCTGGAGTTGTAGCGTACAGGCGGACAGCTTCGGCATATTTTTCCTGGCTTATCCGTGACACAAGCTTTCCTTTTTCGTTGACAACCATACCTTGGCTTTGGGCAAGCAGAGGCTCATGTTTACACAAATACTCACGGAACACTTCGGGATGAAGGCCGAATTCGGCTGCTACCTGTGCCACAGGACGTGGATGGAGCTTCAGGCTCTCGATGGCTGTTTCATATTTAGCCGCCACGCTCTTTACCCGGATACGTACTTTCCGCAAGTCGGCAACCTCTGCCTCACCATTGGTTACTCCTAAACGCTCCAGCACTAAGTCCTTATGCCAAGAATGCAAGTAAAAACGGAATCCTTCGGCAGGCACCCCTGTGCGTGCCACAATCTCTTTCATGGTCAATGCCGTATCCCGATAAAGTGCCAAGGCTTCGGCATACTTCTCCTCCGTTCCGGCTGCAGGCCGATGCCTTTGCCCGTTGCCTAACAATCCGCCACGCTTCTTTTTCGATTCACGTTGCGCTTGTTTCAGTTTCTGCTTCCGTTCCTTCAATATCTCTTTGTGGTAGAAGCGCAAGTGCTGACTGAGTCCGCTTGCAGACACCTGATACCGCTCAGCCACTTCGGGTATCGTCAATTCGGTAGTGCGATACAGTTCTACCGCTTCCGCATATTGAGCGATGCATGCCCGACGCGCCCCCCTTGGCAAATTATCGTTGATGCCCAACCTGCGGCGCACTTTCTCCCTCCACTCTAACATATCAGGATAATGAATCCGCATAAAGTTTGTCAATGCCGTCACGTTTACTCCGAACTTCCTTGCTAACTGCGACATATTCAAGTCAATGTATTTCATTAAGTCGCAAGCCTCTATCACGTCTTTATATTTCGCATGCGCATTTACGTTCTGTTTCCCTCCTTCGAAGATTTTAATGGCATGCAAGTCTTGTCCCTCTGGAGCGGGTATGTTATGGCGGCGCAATACCAACTCCCTCCAATGACGGCGTAAGTAAGCCCCCAATGCACAGACGGTGAAACCACATTTCTTCGCTATTGCGTCCATGGTCATATCGGTTTCCGCATACAGCCGCACCGCCTCCTCATATTTGCAGTGCATGTCATACCGCTTCTTCAGATTCGCTTTCTGCTTAGGAGTAAGCAAATCCAGCCGGGTCATGTTTGGTTTGTTTAACATGATGTAGTATAAGTAAGAATATAGATACGATTTGTCAGAATACGGATGATGCTTCGCCACACAACAACTTAAACAGTTCTTCCCACGTGCGGGTTACCGGCTGCGGTATATCGGTTTCGGGGAGGGCTTTTAAAAACGAGGTGTCACCCTCTACCAACCGTTTCATTTGTTCTTTCAGTTCTTCGGGCTTTTCCGGATTGAAAAAGGCAGTCCGTCCGCTACCTGCAGCCGTCTCGTGAGCGTATGGCAGGTCGGCAAGCAACATCGGTTTGCCATACGCTGCAAACTCACTGATAGGAAGCCCCCATGTTTCTACCCGTGAAGGGAAAATCAAGCAATCGGTTTGTGCGTACGTGTCATACAACCTTTCTTTGCTCATGAATCCGGCAAAGTCAATCGAGCGGACATTTCCCCATCGCTTGTAAAGCCAACGGGCATAGCGGTTCTCTGTCCCGCTGATTGTTAATATTACCTTAAATTTATCCGTACCGATTTCTTTTTCCAATAACTTGGCAGCACGGCATACGGTTTCGAAGTTCTTATGTATATCTCCATAAGAAGCAAATAAGAAATGGTATGCAGAGTGTTGTTTTTGGAAAGTCTCCGAAGAGCAATAGGTTGAAGCGGAAGCAGGCAAAGTAACAATTATCTGTTTCGGATTAAGCCGGAACATTCTTAAAAACGCTTCCCTAATCCATTCCTGCTGCACTAATATCCATTGGTTTTTATGGATATTAATCCGATAAATATATTTCGAGAACCATGCAAAGCATACGATTTTATAATTCAAAAACAATTCCCGCCATTTCCATTGATAGAAAGGAAATGGGTTATGACAATAAACGGCACGTTTTTGCGCCTTCACATTGGGTGTGCTGTCATGTAATGAAAACCAAAGGTAAACAGGAGAAAGTTGTTTCGATATTCTATACATCGTAACATATTCGCACCATAGCCGTAAAAGCCAATTACGTATGGTCCAAGGCATTTCAATGTACTCGATGCCCGGATAGAATGCCAATTCTTTCTTATGCACCAAAGCCACTATCCGGTAATCTCCGGTTTGCGCCAGTGTAGAGAGATACTCCAAACAATTGCGCAAAATTGTCAATGTACCGCCCTTCCGCAGATTGACGGCAGAAACAACAATCGTTTTCTTCATTATCCTTTCAATGAATCAAAAAGCGCTGTCCATTTTGCCATAACCGCATCTTCAGCGTAACGCAGCGATGCTTCCTTGGCCTTCCTGCCCATTTGTTTGCGCAGGTTTTTGTCCTTCATAACTTTGACAAGCTGCCGGGCAAGCCCCTCTATATCGTTTTCCTCCACCAAGAAACCCGTTTCGCCGTTGGCCACAATGTCTTTCGGACCGCATTTGCAAGCGAAAGACACAATGGGCAACCCGAAAGCTTGTGCTTCGAGCAGCACCATCGGCAAACCTTCGTAACGGGAAGACATAACTAATACGGAAGCATCCAAATAAACTTTGTCAATGGATTTAGTAGGACTGACCAATGTCACTTGCCCGTCCAAATGGTAAGCATGGATAAGATCCTGCAGCTTGTCACGTTCCTCACCGTTACCGATGATGTCCAACTTCCAGCCGGGAAACCCAGGCGACAAGATATTCCATGCCTCTATCAAGCGTTCGAAACCTTTTTGATACGTATACCGTCCGATGGCAATGACCTTCTTGTTTTCCAATGCCGCGGCTTGACTGGTGGCGAACGTATTGGCGTTAGGTATCACGGTGATGTTAGGCAAATTTCCCCAATATCCTTTGTCTTCTTCTGTAAGCACAACGAACTTATCAAACCGCCTTACGGTTTTCTCGTCTTGTCTGCTACGCCAAAGGTCGGCAAGCCGCCACAACCCTTTGCGGTTGTATTGCAACCGTTTGAATTTCGAGAAATGGATTTCCAACACTTTCTTGCTCCCGTCGTTAATGCGGGTAATAAACCCGGCATCGTTGCAGAACATAGATACCGTAATGTCCGGCTTCTCTCGCTTCAGTATAGCGGCGAGCCGTTTTTGGTGCCTGTATTGTTTCAGCGGATAGTGCAGCAATTTATTGGCAAACGATTTCCCGTTATTCTCTTCGTAATTGATACCCAAATCGATGCATCGTATCTGTTCTGCCAGTGGAAAGAACGGCGGCAACCCCTGCTGGTCGGTCGTGACGATTACCACCTCATAACCGTGCCCCGTCAGATAATTCGCTTTATTGGCAAGCACACGTTCCATCCCGCCCGAATGGCAAGTCCCCGCTATGCAATAAATGATTTTCATAGTACAAATGAATAGATAAGTAAGAATACAGAATTAACTTATACTATGGCACACAGATAACACTGATTTAACAGATGACCACAGATATATTATTTTAAAAATAATCTGTGTAAATCAGTCTCATCTGTGTTATCTGTGTGCTATAAGATAATTTTGATTATTCACTATTAACTAATCCACGATTTTCCAGTCCTCGATAGTTCCTTTTTCGCTATCGAAGTTGATGCCTACTTTCACTACCGGCAGTCCGCACAAGGCAAAGCGTTCCGCGTAATTCTTCAGGTTAATCTGCTCCACCGCCCGGTCTGCACTCTTATCCAGTTTCAACTCTATCAGGTACAGCCTTGTTGCCGTGCGCATCACCACGTCCACCCTGCCGCGGGGTGTACGCACCTCCACGTCCACTTCATAGCTCATCATGCTGAATATAACGTACAGCAACTGCTGGTAATGCCCTTCGTAGTTCGTATGGTTACAATAAGGAACGGTAGACAAAAACGTCTGCAACAGCCGCAACGCATCGTCCATCCTCCCCTCGCTGACGGCAACAGACATCTTCACGATGGTTACCCTGCCCTGCTGGGATTTCCGCTGTACATAGTTGGGCAGCAAGCTGCTCATCAAGCCTGTACGTACTTCCTTGTTCGGTATACCCAACCGGTATATGCCTCCATACGGATAGCCTTCCTTTATGGTGATGTAACCGCTTTGGTAAAGCAGCGGCGTAATGTTTTCCATGCGTTCGGTAGGGGCGTCAAAGTCTTCCGCTACGGCTTCTATCCCTTCTATTTCAGAAGGCTGTACATCAAACTTCCGCAGCATCTCTATCAAGTAGGTAGGCGTCCCGCTGCCGAACCAGTACGATTCCAGCATCCCGTCGCTGAATGCGTTAAGCAGGCTGAACGGATTGTACACGTCTGCAGAGGGCCATGTAAAGTGATAGCCGTCGTAATTCTCCTTTAACGCCTCCAACGCCTTCTCCGCACTTGTCCCCAACTTACCGGCAAACAAGGCGATGTCCGGTGCCATCTGCGTCTCTATTTCCTCCTGCGTGATGCCGCAAACGGCACCGTATTCGGGAAGCATGCTGATGTTCTTGATGTTGTTCAGTTCGCTGAATATGCTCAGCTGCGAAAACTTCGTGATGCCGGTCAGGAACACATAGCGCAGGTAAGGGTCGCAAGCCTTCAGCGGGCTGTAGAAGTTGCGCATCACATTGCGGAGCGCAGGCAAGTTCTCCTCCTCGTGCACCACATCCAGCAGCGGTGCGTCGTATTCGTCTATCAGCACCACCACCTCCTTGCCCGTCTGGCGGTATGCCCGTCTGATTAACCCATCCAAACGCTGATTGATTCCCTTCTCGTCCTCTTTACGCCCGTATACCGCTTCATACCGCGACAATTTAAGGGATAGCTCACTCTCCAAGCTTTCCTTACTCATGTTTTTGGCTGTACTCATATCGAAGTGCAGCACCGGATATTCCGTCCATTCCGTCTCTAACTTCTCTATCGCAAGCCCGGCGAACAAATCCTTCCGCCCTTCGAAATAAGCGTGAAGCGTGCTTGTCAGCAAAGACTTGCCGAACCGCCTGGGACGGCTCAGGAACATATACAGAGAATTAGTATGCGTCATCCGGTAAACGTATTCCGTCTTGTCGATATACAGATAACCCTCTTCCCGGATCTTTGAGAAAGTCTGTATGCCTATCGGGTATTTCCTTCTTGACGTGCTCATGATGATTCCTTATTTATACCTGTCGAAAGCAAAGATAAGAAAACTTTTTGATTTCCAATGACAAGCTCAATGGTTATTTCTTCGGAACGCAGAATTACAAACGTTTTACATTATATCACCGAAACATTCGTCAGTTCATCGGCAAAACGGTGCAAAGCATTTTCAATGCGTTCTTTTTGTTGCTTACGAGGTTTCGACCGACCGTGCATATAAGCCCACAGTTGTTTTTGATGAATGCCTGTCAATCTCTCTAGTCCAGCCAAAGAAAGCAATGTAGCGTAATTCAACAACAAACTTTGTGTATCATAATGCCACACTAATTGATAATCCCCTTTTATCTGCTCTGGCCATTGGTCTTCCGGAAGATTCTTTTTAATAAGTTCTATAACCTTTTCCACGTCTTTTTTGCATGCGTCAATCGTATCACCTGCAGCGTAGATTCCTTCACAATTCTCCGAATATGCACCGAAACTATCGGCACTGGCACAAATATTCATTATAATCTTTCCCATAATCCCTCCATTTACTGATATTGTAAGAAGAAACAATTCATTTCACTCCCATTCCCTTCGCAATCTTTCGTCTTAATGGCTCAGGTATTTCTTTAGCGCCATGATAAGGCACAGGTTCCGAAAGTCTCCCGTCTTTTCAATAAAAGTAATGGCTGCCTTCTGCATGGCTGAATTTCCATCCGGACGCTAAAATTTTACGATGAAACTCCTTGTATTTCATAATATACCTATTATTAGGTGTTTGCAATGCAAAGATAGAAATTTTTCTATGAACGGCAAAGAGATGATGGATAAATCTCAACTATATTACATAGCCAGCACAATTAAGTAAGCACTCAATTTAGGGCATCCCCCGTTGAAAGTGTACTAAGCAGTGCCCTAAATCGAGTTATGTTAAAAATTAGTTTTGAAAATTAACACTGGCTTGCAGCCAAAGCGATTCTTGCCGGAACCATATTCACATAGTCCCTGCACCCGTTAAAGATTTTTTTGAAAAAAGTCCCGATGAAATTCCAAACGGAACTGCCGTGAAGTTTCACCGTACTTATTACACTGTGATAAGTGGCTGCCATTTCCGCCCCGCCATCACTGCCGTAATGATACGAATTGTTCCGTTGGGTGGTCAGCTTGCGGATGGTCCGTTCGGCAAGATTGTTGTCTATCGGTAACATTTCGAAACGTTCTTCCGCAAGGAAAGTACGGAAACTGAATACCCGGACCATCCTCCGTTCGATAATCCGTCCGGGAACCTTTGTCAAATCGGAAGGATGTTCAACCGGTTCTCCAACCACCCCCATCGTTTTATACCCGTCGGGACGGTTGGACAAGTCACGTTCTTTCTTAGCGTCTTCTTTTGTATCACGGGATTGACTGCCGTCAACCGAGTCCGTACGAAGGGTACCGTCAGTACCGTCATAATCCTCCTTTTCCCTTTCCCGGTCCGGATCCGGATTTTCAGGTTTATCATCCGATGTCTTCTTCCTTACTTTCTGACGCCTGTCACCAAAACGCTCCTGATTGGCGTAATCGAGCTTTTCCTGAAGGGATTTTACTTTGCGTTCAGCGGATTGGCGGAGTTTGCGTTCCTCGGACAATTGACTTATCAAATCGGACTGACGGGATTTCAATTCTGCCATCTCTGCCGCTTGTGCAGATTGAAAGGATGCCAACTGCTCTTCCAAAGCCTTTTGTCTAGCCATGAAATCCTCCAGGACAAGTTGCATTGCTTTCTCCGTCAGGCGCAAATCCTGATTCTGCCCGGCAAGGTACTGGATGTACCGGTCTTTCTGATCCTCTGACATACCTTCGCTATAATTTACAGGGTTCCGTGAGTAGGTCTCCCTACCCGGCAGTTCCCTTTTCGTTTCAATGACATGTTGCAGATCGATCATCCTTAAACCTTTGATTTATAGGCATAAAGATACAAAAAAAATCTCAAACCTGCAAGCAAATATCCTATTTAATTATCTGACTTTTAATATTTTAACCACAGGACTCTCAAGTATCAGAACCACGTCTTTCCAGTCAATCCGATAGAGGGTGTCCGCCCCATTCCGTTCCACTTTCATGAACTGATAGCCTGCGACAAACTTCTTTTCGAACAGGCTGTAAGAGCGGTTATCGAAGGAAAACATACGGACGATTCTACGGTTGCGGGACATGACGATAAACACATCCCCGTCATTAGGTTCACGGTGAAGCCGCTCACGGATGATGGACAACACACGGCTGTGCTTGCAGCGCATGTCGGTAAAGTCACGCACATAATAAAAATGATTAAGGCCCGGAATGTTCAGCATAGACCCTCCAGCTTCTCTATCATCCGGACCAAATCCTGATAGCTTAAATTCTTTTGGGACAGATGTAAGCCGTTACTTATACGGATGTCAACCCAAATACGTACGGACTTGTCTTTAGTTTGGGATACATTATGAAACTGGCCGTTCGGTTCTGTTTCCGTCTCACCACCTCCTTCAACAGGAATCCCATCCACTTTGACTTCAACTATTTTTTTACGCGTATCCTTATACCATTTCTGAAAGATGTTATAAGGAACTTTGTGCTTTAAACAAAACGACTGGAGAGACTCTCCATGAGGCAAAGCCTCACTCTGGTACTGAAAGTAAAACCTTTCAAGATCTTCACTGCTATACATGATTTTTTAAATTTTGATTTGCAGCGAAGGTAGGGATTTATATCAATAGCCATTTTTTGACTGCTTACGAATAATCTATTTTAATAAAAAACAATTCCTGTACCCTTTACGAAAGGCATTTTATCATAGACTTGATAAACTTTATATACGTTATTTTCATAAACGATATTACTTTCATTAACTTGTCGTTCCGGGAAAGGGAAATTACACCCTAAAATTTCTAAATTCCGAGTTTGTACAATGCGTTTCGGTACTTTTTCTTTATTTACAATAATACTCCATGCTCCTTCAGCATTATTTTGAAAATAATTTTCGGTAGTGTCGGCAAGGTTTTCACAACAAACAGGTAATATCTTAAATGTTTTTTGAGTATCGTTCTTTAAATAGTGAAAATATCTATCCATTGTCCCGATGACATACGGCGTAAATACATCCGAAGGATAGGTTTCATAGAAAGTGACATTGTCTCTGCTTAAGTTATAAAAAACTGTACCATCCTCACTCTTTGTATATTCAGCATAAAAATAATGGTACAATGTATTTTCCTTTTGCAAAAAAGTGTTGTTTGCTCCTATTTTATAGATGCAACTTATAGCTAATATACAGATAATGTAGTTTAATGCAATACTTTTTTCATTGTATTTCTTCCAATATTTTATTAATAGAATAATGGATATCAATTCTATCCCAAACAATTGACGATTTCCTATCACTCCTATTAATAAATTAAACAATAATAAAGTAATAAAAGCATGAATATAAAAAGATTCGGATTGATATAATTCTTTCCATGTCACTTTTTTGAATATTTTCAAATACCCTACATATATGATTAATAAATAAGTTACTCTTAAGTAAAAACATAATTTAATCAGACTATATACACCTGGCGATAAAAAATCCATTTGACCATTTACGTCATTAACCCGTGCGATAGTGGCAGGCGATAAGCACAATAACGCCGCTCCTATACCAAAACAGAAAAACATTATCCACTGATTGAATGTTAATGATTGTTTGTTTTGCCATGCATAAATAATCAAAGAAACAGATATTCCTACAACAATAGATTCATTACTCCATCCAGCTATAATGCTAAATGGTACAAGAGCGAATGAAATGATTTTAGAATATGGTTTACTGAAACGAAAGAACAACAGCAAATACCCTGTCACTAATAAAAACATCCAAATATAATTAATTTGACAACTAGGCGTAAACTTCGTCTCGAAACCCAAGAAAGCCAATAGACAAATAGCTATAAATATTTTACTGTTACTATTTTCACAAATACGTGCAATAAAAAATAGGAGCATGATATATACCATCCCATTTAAAATAGAAAATAAAGGTTGCCCTATTAAAGCCACATTTACTTGCACTAAAAATTGTCCAATATAACGACCATTTGCAATAAAGTAATGAACAATTTGCGATGTAAAAACATCAAAAATCGAATGAATAGGTTCTTGTGTTCCAAAATGAAATCTATATGTAATATCATCACCTATCCATAGTGCATGGTAAGATAAAAAAACTACTACCCCTAAAAATACGAAGGATACAATATTGGTAATTAAATGAGAATTAATGTTTTTATGATTCATATTCATTATTTGTTTTTTGAGTTTTTTCTTTATCTATCATTAATAAGATAGCAAATGTTGAAAATACGTCTGTTGATACTTTAAACCAAACAATATAATTAACTATTAAAAGTAGTATAAACATATCTTTTTGATTAGGGAAACGATTCTGACAAATTTGTGATGCCTTATGAAATAATCCTGTAAATACAATAAGCCCGATTAATCCAAAATAAAAGATAAACCGTAAATAACCTACATCGGTTCCCATATAGAAACCTTTAATAATTTTTCCAGTAAAATACGGATCAACATCAGCAGGATTACTTAAATAACCGTCTCCAATAATCCAAGTCTTAATGTTATCGGGAAATACATACATAAACTTCAATGTATTATTAGATGACACATTCCATTTTCCTTCTTCCGCCAAACTGAAAAAACCTTCAAAGGCAAAACGAAAATCATGACGGAATTTTAAATCGACTTGGTATAAATAAGCTGATACAAAAACAGCTATCATCAAAAGTATCCCGAAATACATCCATAATCGGATGTGTTCGTTGACCTTTATATGCAACGTGTAAAGTCTTGTTTTATAAATCAGATAAGTCATTCCTAAAAAGACCCCTACTGTTGTTGTACGGGCAATCATATTCCCTACAATACTAATCCAAATAAAAGCCATTAAGTAAAAAAACGTATATTTACGGGATTCCGTTTCACTTAAAGTCGCTAAAATAACAGCAATAATAACTAATACACAAGAAAAACGAATACCACTTACGTCTAACGCTGCACCTATACCATATAATCTATTGGTTCGTTCCATAAATTCAGCCCCTTGTAAAAAATAGGTATCGATTACTTGTTTTACTTCTGGAATTCCATCTATTAGTAAAGCTAAGAGACATTGCAAAACACATACACCCATAAGGTAAGTTCCCACTAAACGAACGGAAGTATATCCGTGTACCCATTGAATAGCTTTTACAACAGCGTAAGCAGCTCCTATCCAAACCCACATGGAAATGATATAAGAGCCATAAATATTATCAAACGTATTATTATAAATCATAGAGACTATAGCAATCAAAGAAACAGTTGCAGCCCAAATTGATAAAATAAAGGTGTCTTTGTTAAATGCTCCGATTCTTTTACAAGCTAACTGAATTAAATAAATGCATAATCCTACCGCAGCTAACAGCATTTTACTGTTAGTACCAGACATACCTACAGTTATAACTGGAAAGTAAAAACTACTAGTTAAAATAAGTATAAAAAAAACGGATACACATTTTAATATGCCTTTTTGCATAATCATCATATTCATGTAAAAGTTTTACCTATAAAGTATACCATATATGAATTGAATCACTAATTTATAGTACAACCACACATACCAAAATTGCCCTTTTGCCGCCATAAGTTGCAACAAGCGGCTTCGGTACGAAATCTGTTTGTTTTGCCATATATAACGATTAGCTTCCGGAAACCACTCTTTCCAGCGTTGATAAGAAGTTTTTTGGTCTGTAATCAAGAAAGGAAACTTAGCGTCCAACATAAAAAAAGCCAGTTCACGGTCCAATTGATTACCGAAACGTTGTTTTATAAACTGCAAGATTCGGCTGACATTGTACCGCAAATCGTCCAAATGTTGCCGCTTGTGAGGACTCCCTCCCATTTGTGTAAATGCTTGTGCGTTCAGCCGGACATAATGATAATACGCTTGGGGCAAATAACAAACCTTGTCCGCACAAGCAAAGAGTTGAATCATAGTCATATCTTCCCCCATGCCATGCCCTTCCGGAAATTTTATATGATTGCCTACATAAAGTTGTCGCTTCACCAATTTGTTCCACACGTTGTATTTCATTGCCCCGCTCAGCATACCTTTCAAGGCATCCATGGCTGTTTCATAAGTAGGCTGTTTCATGTAACGCTCGTTCTTCTCAAACGAAAGAAACCAGTCACACCACACAATGTCCGCCTCCTGTTCCTTAGCTGCCTTGTACATCTTTTCCAATCCATCCGCTTCCAAAAAATCATCGCTGTCACAATGAAATACATACTCGCCTTTTGCCACACTCAATCCGGTATTTCGGGCAGCGGGAAGACCTTTATTCTCGGCATGCTCCAATAAAATCACCTGTTCTTTCCGGCTGGGAAAGAAGCCCAATTGTTCTTGCAACAGTTCGACACTACGGTCGGGCGTAGCGTCATTCACAAATATAAATTCGACTCCTTCACTTAAGGATTGGTTGAATAAAGATTCAACGCAACGGACTATAAAGGACTCCACTTTATAAATGGGGATAATAACGGAAACAGATATCGGATTATTTCTCATACAGCAAACCTATCCTTATGAATTCTTCTTGCTATCCGCCAACACTTCGTTGAAAAGCTCCATCCATTGCTTCATAATCTTATCTTCTGAATAATCCGCAGAACGTTTATAAGCCATCGTCCCCATCTCTTTCCGCTTTTCCGGATGCCTGATTAAGTAAACGATTCTGTCTGCCAATTTTTCAATATCGTCATCTTCTACTAAATAACCATTTTCGCCATCGGTTATCAAGTCTTTTGGACCGCAAGGGCAATCAAAAGAAACGGCCGGCACTCCACAACTCATCGCTTCTAACAAAACCATACCAAATCCTTCATACCTGGAGGATAATACAAACAAAGAAGCGTCTAAATACTCCTCTTTCATATTACTTTTAAACCCATCCAAGAAAACACATCGATTTAAACCTAACTCATTTATTTGATTTTGCAAAGCTTCCCGACATCCACCGTCACCGATTATATGCAATGTCCACCCCTTAATTTCTTTGTTAATAATATCCCAAGCCTTTATTAAACGGTCAAATCCTTTTTCATACGAATAACGACCAACGGCTATTACTTTATTATTTTCCAATAAACTTGGTTGTTTGCATTGAAAAGTTTGAGCATTAGAGATTACTTCTATATTATTATACCCTTTCCAGTTTGCTTTATCTTCATTTGTCAATACCACCAAACGATCATACTTTTTCATAGCCTGCAATTTTTTCCACTCAAGATACCGGTCAAACACTCCTAATATTCCTTTCCTGTTCTTCCGTATTTTGAACATAAAATAAGTATAGTGAAATTCAACTATTTTCTTACTGCCATCTTTTATCTTAGGCAATAAATAAGTTTCATTTTCAAAAGTGGAAATAACAATATCAGCTTTCAGTTCTTCCAAATAATTTTTTTAATCGGACTTTATGGAAATTACTATTATGCAAATAACAATGTATTTTACTATAATAAGATGAATGAGGACGCAATGAGTAATTTATCTCCAAATCATGAAACTTTACTTTAGGATTTAAAGGGAATGCCAAAGGACGTTCCTTTTGATCAGTTGTAACAATGTGTACCTCATGTCCTTGCAAAACCAAATAATTAGCCTTATTGCTTATGACCCTTTCTATTCCCCCTTTATTAAAGAAACCAAACGTACAATATACTATTTTCATACAGTCGCCAATTATTGATGTTTTTTATACTTTGCAAATATGCTGCAAGTCAAACAGAATAGAATATATCCGTTTGTTGATACCATCTTATATAAATTAGGCATACGCTTTTCTTTAAATTGAAAATCGTTTTTATATGCCATCGCATCCATATAGGCAGCCTTAATCGCTTGTTTCATTTCTTTCCTTTCTTCCGTATTTAAGTCTTTTCCATCACTGTATAAACGTATTTGCAAGTGAATGATATGTCTGAAATAAAACTCTTTAATGATAGAAGCGGTATGATGAGTCAAATGATACTCGGGAATTAATGCAATCAGTTTGCGACAGGTATCCAAATACCCTAAATGACGGACTGAATATTTTTGAGTAATGCTGTTTTTATTACGTCTGTAATAATACGTGCCGTTGGAAAATACTACCTTTTTACAATTTAAGAATAACAAACGTTGTATGTATTCGTCGGCATTAATTCTATTATATGTAGCATTATTGTTTAAGGCAAACAGTCTGATCAATTCCGATTTCCACATATTTATACCATGCATACTCGCTCTGATAAGAGTGCGCGAAAAAGCTTCTTCCCCTTTCATTTCCATATCGGCATGAAAGTGAAAAGTTTGATTCCAATCCATAAAACTACCGTCTGTTTGCTCAACTTTCACATTGGGAACAATGGCATCCGCATGTGTTCGAAGGGCTGTCTCGGTTAAGCACTCCAATAAATCAGAACTATAGGTATCATCCGAATCCAATATAATCGCATAAGGAGTAGAAACAATCTCATAAGCCTTGGCTCTTGCCGCTGCCGGTCCCCCGTTCTTTTGACTTAAGACTTTAATTCGAGGGTCATTCAAAGCGTATTGCTGCAAAATTTCCAAAGAATTATCCGTTGAACCGTCGTTTACACATATCAAAAGCCAATTGCTATAAGTTTGGTTGATTAAGGAATCGATAGCGCGATGCAATGTCTTGGAGGCATTATAGACTGCCATAACAACCGTAACAATTGAATTATTGTTCATAACTACAGGATTTATAACATTTATATCATGACTTCACTTCTCGGTTTTCCGCATCACAGCATGCTTATTCTAAGAAATTTTTTCTTTCTTTATGTCCAGTATTGGCTAATATCCGTTTCACGATTGCCCGATAATAAGAATGAACCCTATTCCCTAAAGATAAGTTTTTACGGATTGTGCCTTCGTATGTCGTAGATATGATTGTTTGAAAATCTTTCCGGTTCTGGTCAGCAATATGCGGATATACCCCATACAGGTCTATCCCCTGTTTCCTTATATGATACCAATCGTCAGCTAAATATTTCCGTTCCATAGCAACTATTTTTTTTGCAGCGTTTTTATTAATCAAATAGGCTTGTGTACAAACAGCTTCACAAACAGTTGCTAAAACAATGCTCTCAAATTTTGTTTTTTGAATAAACCAATAATCACCGGAGAGAAGAACGATAGCAGGTTTTTCTGTATACAAGAATTTTTCCACTACAGAAAGTACTTTTTTTACGTTTGCCTCTTGCCACACCAAATCATCTTCTACAACTAAAGCTACCTTCTCATCGCTTTCTAATAATTCCTCACAACATTTCCGGTGCGACAATGCACATCCTATTTCCGTATTTCGCATGAACCTGCCATAAATCTGAAAAGTCCCCGTCTGATTCCAAATCGTTTTTATCTGTTCTTCGGAAAAGTTTTTTCCATTTACAGCTTCTATAAAACGAATATTCAAGAAATCTTCATAGGGTTTCAAGAGAGATTCCATGTATCGTTTCCGTTCTGTTGATTCTTTTAAATTAATTATATAAGTATTCATTTCATATCTTGTTGGGTGATAATGATATGTTTCATAATATCTTGATTGTTACTATTGAATTTTCGAGCAAACCAGCGGGCTGAATTTTGCATGTCGTTTATATCTTCACAAGTGAATGGCAATAATTCACCGTTCACCCATTTGATATATCTTTTACAACCTTCGAATTCATCGGTTAATGAATGCACACGTCTTCTAAAATCAGAATTCCAACATAAGGTCTGTATGAACAATTCATCCGGACAGTAAGTGTGATGAAAATATTTATGTATCTCTTTTTCATGCAACAACAAATACCCTGCAAAATCATGCGTCACGCTACACCATTGCGCGCCTTTTTTCACTTCCATCCGAATGCGTCGATATCCGATTATATCTTGCATTTTCACAAACAAACAACGTAAAGCCCGTTTCCAACAACAAGAAGTGTTAAATTCCCTTGCAAACAGAAAATAATGTTGGCTACGCCAACGAAGTTCTTTTTCCGTTACATTCTGTGCGAAACCGATAAATTCAGTTCCGGCGTGTGCGGCACAATAAGCGTGAATATAATCTTGCGACCGCAAAGGAAGGTCTACTCCAGATAACAAATGATAATAAGCATACGGGCCCTGTTTATACGCTTCTTTAAATAACGCGATTTCCACTTCCACCAAGCTAAAATCCCCCCATCGGGCATCCCTTCGGTTATCCAACAAAACCAATCGGCTTTTTTGAACGTACAACTCTCCCCCGTCAAACGGAGCTTTTTTATCTATATGCACATAAATATCGTTACGCTCGTCATCCAATGCCGAAATCAACAATTGCAGTATTTCCGGTTCATGATGAGCAATAATCAGATAAGCGTGTTTCATCGTCATTAATATGGATATTTCCCTTCTTCTATTAAAAGCTTTTTCAACTGCGCAATGTCTGCTTCGTTCATCTTATAACTCGCTTTATGCACTGTACTTAACTCAAGAGCGTCATGAAACGAGATAGACAAGAAATTATCCAATATCGTTTGTGTGGCATAATGCGGCAGACAGTCGTTTACGATTGGACAATTCAATTGAGGGTATTTCTCCATAAGTTCATTGAATAGAATTTGAAAAAAGAAATAATGCGGTAGAGACTGTTCTTTTAGCCAAAAATTATAAAGCATATCACATAAGCTCATAATGACCTGATTACCACGTTCGCTGTATATCAAGCTATTAAATACTTTCACTTTAAAACCTTTGTACCACCCCCAATAATGGACAAAATTTTTTTCCCAATTTATCTGATGCGTTTCTTTGTCATCCCGTTGAAACATAAAAAATCCCTGCGTGAAATATTTTTCGGGAAGCGGTCCGGTTAACAATAACGTTGCATCCAACCACACTCCACCATACGTTGACAATAAAACGCATCGAAGTAAATCTGAAAAATGAGCTTTCGAGAATGCCGTACGTTTTTGATAAATTTCTTCTGGAAAATCTACATAGTCTGCCAAATCAGAATCAGTAATCCTTACCAATTGATAATCTCCTTTATGACATTCCACTGATTTTAAACAAATGCGGACGATTTCAGGCATATCGTCAAATCCTTGTCCCCAATATTGCCAAATGATACGTTCATTCGCAAACTGTTTTTTAGGATGAATGGGGAAATGAACCAATTTGCCGGCATAATAATCGCCGATTAGCTTATCACATATCTTGCCAACCCGTTTCTGCTCACGCAGAATGAGTTGCTTGCGGACTTGTGTCCATAACTTATCGGGAACAAATTGTTTTATCTGCTTTTTAAAAGACATGACTATATATTTTAATGCATAAGATTCCTAATCTTTAATCTGCCCATATACAAAATAGCGCACCAACAACTTGATACGTTTCCACAAAGAAAATCTATCTTGCTCATTTGATTTTTTCACAAAAAAATCAAAATAGAATTTCTCATCAAAAAAAGGTGATTTCCGATAATACTCCCACCAAATATCAAAGTTTATGCAATATCCATTCCAAGGTTTGGAACCGTTGTAATGGAAATTGCAATTTTTATATAAGCGTCCAATCTTTATATTTGGACATATTGATTTTAAATATTCAGGAGTATTAATTAAAAAATGGAATGAACTGACCATCATATTGTAATAACAAGGAAGTGTGTAAATTTTTTCCTTACAAACAGTATTTAATATGTCTTGGTCTTGATAAATCCAATTTTGTGTACTTAACTTTTTAAAAGAATCAACCAATTTGTCTTTTAACAATAATTCATTGTTAAGCATAATGAAACCAGCACTGAAATAAAGTGAAGTCGGCAATCCGGTTACTTCCTTCACATGTTTTTTTTCTGAAAACATTATCCCCCAATCTTGGCAAGCAGCTAAATAAAATCCATCCAAATTTATTGCATACACTTCAGACAAATCCATTTGAAATATGATATCAACATCGGCATAAATTACTTTTTTGTACTCATGTATTAATTCCGGTATTAATAAACGATAATAAGTAGGCTGAGTAATACCTCTTATTTCCAAAGCATTATTAAATTCATTACCAATTGCTATATACCTCACTTGACAATGAGGAAAGTATTTGCACAGTTCATCCAATTTGTCTCTTCCGTCGAAATCTATTTGGGGGTGCAATATGAAAATATCATAAAATGTATCTTTATAAGCATTCATCAACAAAGATGATATGCTGACACATGCTGGCAAAATCAGATTGTTGTCAAAAGCAAATACAATGGGAATTTTATTCATAGCAAAATTTTGATTTTTCCAAAAATAAACTTATGAAATATGCTCAATGTCATACGCATATAGCCATAATGATGACATAGCAACCGAAAAGCATACCAATATCTTCTTTTTTGTGTTTGCATTCCTTTACGGCCTGTTTTGTCAAATCCTAATAATAAATACCGAGCCGACTCTTCTGACTTTTCCACCTCATAAATTGCAATTCTTTGATTAAGTGTCATTAAAACTTGCTTTTCTAAATCAGAGCCAGACCAAACACCACCTGAATGCTTTCTGTAAACTGCCATCACATCAGGCATACAATATCCTTTTCCGCTTTTTAACAGATGAAAGAATAACACATTATCTTGTGTAACTTTATACAATCTGAATTGTTTTAAGTCTAAAGCATCACGGCGATACATCACAGACTGCGTAAATGTGCAATAAGTTTTATCTTGTATCAGATAATCCAAATCATATATAATGCCTTGACCAGGAATTCCTTTTATCGCACGAATATATAAGTTTTTTTTTTGAAAATAAATGTCCACATTATGTGAGCACATCACATAATCAGGATGACTTTCCAAAAAATCCACTTGCTTCTGGAGCTTATACGGGTCTGTCCAATAATCGTCGCCTTCACAAAGAGCAATGTATTTGCCTTTAACTCGGGGGTATATATAAGTCAGACATATCTTAACACCTTTTGAATACTGATTTTCAGCTTGATATATCGGTTTAATGATATCAGGATAACGAATGGCATATTCTTGAATAATATCTTGTGTACCATCCGTTGATGCATCATCATGAATCAGTACTTCAAAAGAAAAAGATGTCTTTTGCATTACAAATCCATCCAAACATTGACGAATGAAAGGCGCATGATTATATGTCGTACAACATACACTTACAAGCGGGGAAATTTGTTCTTTTATCTCCTTTTCCATTTTCACCTTGTTTATTTTCTTCAATTGATTTATCAACAAGTCTGTGTCCACAACACTTCCTCAATATATCTTTTGGTAATAATTTGTTCCTTATAGATTACTGGGGATAGAATCGACTTGCCTTCGAAACAACGAATATGACTGGTCACCATGTCATAACCGACCATGCAAGTAAAAGCTACACCTGCTGAAAAACGTGGATTTATGTCAATTAAGAAAAAAAGATTGCTCTTTGAATCAAAAACAAATTCCATGTTTACACAACCACATACGTTTAATTTACTTCCAATATAAGATACGGTATCTGATAAAATTTGATCGTTCACGACACGGACTGTTGTACCCGCACCGTTCTTTGTTCTCAAAAGTTCTTCTCTAGGTACTGCAAAATCCATTCCTTTTTGATCTCTTACATAATCAACCGTAAATACCGTGCCATTAATCATCTGTTGAACAATATAATTCGATTGTCCGGATAGCATCATCAATTCATTTTCTGTGAAAATCTTAAACAAACCCTCGCTACTACGTCCGTTTACAGGCTTGGCAATCAATGGAAATGCTAGTCCAGAACAGTTTGACCAGTTCTCTAAGCGCACAGTTTTGGGGACATGTACCAAAACATCGTTCTCGAATAATTTGCAGAGACGCTCCTTGTTACGAGCAACGGCCAAACAGTCAGGGGGCTGTATAGACAAAACAATCCCTGCGCTATCAAATTCTTTCCTATATTTGTTCAACACATCAACCTCCAAGTCTGTTAAGGGGATGATATGATTTATTTTTTCTTTATAGGAGACATCTAGTAGGAAATCCACATAAGCCCGCTCTTCTATCGCATACGGTGCCTTATAAAAGGAGTCGCATATCCGACTCACAGCATGCCAACAACCCTCATATATATCGCAACCAACAATATAATGACCGGATTGTTTTAATTTTCTAATCACACAATCGGCTGAAAATGAGCCAATCGCAGTTACGATAAAGCGCATATTAAACAATATTATATTTAAATATAATCTTCTCTAGACCGTTTATTTTTTCCCTATACAGTTCTACAAAACCAATAGATTTATATAATGTAGCGGCTTGGGGGTTAACCGTATCTACATAAACATTAGACATTCCCTCTTGTTGACAGACTTTTATCATCTCTCGCACAAGCGTTTTGGCATATCCTTTTCCACGCTGTTCTTTCTTTGTGCTTAAAATGGAAACATAACCTTTCTTCTGTTTAAAATCGTTGCAGTAAAAACCAATTAAGGATAAAATATTTTCATTTTCCACCACGGCAAGCACATAGCCATTTTTCAATAACCGAGCAGCATATAAATGTATATCCACTTTCTGAGATAATGGAATTTCAAAGTCATTATCTATTTCCTGAAAATAATGATAAAGCGCCACTTCATCTAAATTAGATAGCTTGACAAATTTCATTTTCTTCTTATATCCAATAAATCTTTTTGCGATAACAAATTAATAGCACCCCCTGTGTTCCAAAAAACCACATTTTTACCGAAGTTCCCCTCTTTGGCTAAAATTGAACACATCCCATATAATGCCTTTCCTACATATATCGGATCAACAACAAGTCCTTCTTCAGAAACACATTCGCGAATGCTTGCAAGCAAATCGGGGCAAGTTTTTCCATATCCACCAGAAATAAACTGATCATAGAATTGTAAGTTTGAAAAATCATAATTAGTCCCAAGAAAACGATTAAGTTGTTCCATATTCTCTTTTAAGACAGGATATTCTTGTTCTTGATTTCTTGCTACTGATACGGCATGGACCACTGAATTTGGAAAAAACTTTTGCATTCCTGCACAAATTCCTGTTAAAGTTGTTCCTGTGCCACATGCTATAAATAAGTCATCTACTTTGTCAACTTGACGACTAAGTTCAGCTATAGCCTCATAATAAGCATAAAATCCTTGCAACGTTTTACCCCCTCCATAAACAAACTGTGTCAAGTTGCCAGACTTTTCTATTACTTGCTCTATTGTCTCCGGCACATCCTTTTTTGCACAAAACGTCAATTCACAGCCTGTAAGACATACGAGATAATGATTTAAAGATGTTTCATATTCCTCTGGATTGTCAGTATAAGAAATTAACTTCAGTTTAAGGCCATGTTCAGCACAAAGTAAGGCAATAGCTCTATTAAAGTTCGAGCATGGACCACCGGCTGTTATCACTGTCCTTATTCCATTATTCACCAAAGGATAAAGAATATATTGTAACATTCTAGCCTTACTTCCTCCCAATGCTGAGGGAAAAAGATCATCGCGTTTTACGTGTATATTCACGCCATATTTTTTTGAGAAATACTGTAGTTTCGTAACTGGCGTTGGATTAAAGGGAAAATGCTCCATTCTATATTTTAATTTTAAACAACAATCTCTCTCATCTGGCTCTATTAACTGTAGCCAAGGTCATGGAATATTCCATTATCTGTTTAATAGTTCTTTGAAAAAAGATCCACTTGAATAATCAAATATAGAACCTCCGGCCTGTATAGCATCCAATGACGAATGTGAGTTTATCTCTATAATTTTAATGCGATTGTCATTGGTAATGCAAAAATCGATTCCCAAATAAGACAATTGCGGCAGAGTGTCAGCAACAATCTTTGTAGCTTCAATCACCTTATCCCAATGAGGTATTTTTCCCTGAATTTTCATACCGTTATCAGGATGAACATCTATTTTCAAATTCTTGCATGATTCTTCAATAAAAATGTTACCTTCCTTATAGTTGCCATTATTTACGACAGCCAGCACCCCTCCTTGACAATAATTATCCACAAACTTCGACTTTTGGGTACCAATTTTCATATATGAAGAAATTTCAACTAATTCACCGTTTCTCTTACGTCCTATCACATATCTCAAGCTACCCACAGATTTATCGCAGAATTTCGCAAATTCAGCGTGTGGCAGCAGATATTCAGTTACCAAATAACCATCCATGTCGCTGATTCTATCATGAATTTCTTTTCTATTCAATTTATCACCATTTAGAAAATAGTTATTTCCATCATACTCTGCTTTGTAAAAACCTACGCCTCCTGCTGCCTTTATTAATTTAAAAGCCAACAAATTCTTTTCCTCCAACAGAGCCACAATTCCTTCAATGCCCCTGTCCTTAAATTTATCATCTACATCCATCAAAGGAACAATGCCGTGGTTCTCAAGCATGAAATAATAATCCGGCATATAGCATCCCGCCTCTGTTCCATTGAGGAGATATTTCAACGTCAACTTATCGTCTATCCAGAAACTGTATTTTCCATTAAACGGATGCAAGTAGCAATAATCACGTGTGGATAAATAATGTTTCCTATTGATGTCCGTTATCCCAAGGACTGACCAATCATTATAACTCCATCCCTTCAAATGGACAGAAGCAATTTTCAACAAAGACGTGTTCTTGTGCTTGTAATCTTCCCAATAGTAGTGAGCAAGCATCCACCCCCCCCTTACAGTTTTCATTCTATACCATTTATGCACAAACCAATGATAAATAAGTTTTCCAATAGAATTTCTCATATCACACTACCAACTTTATAATCCGTTCCACATCCTCATCCGTCAACCCGTAATACATCGGCAGACAAATCACCTGCTCAGCAATCTTGGTCGCTACAGGCAAATTATCCGGCGCAGCCGATTCCAGTCCCCGATAAGTGGAGAAAGTGCTTATCAGCGGATAGAAATAACGTCTGCCCAACACATTGTGTTCTTTCATCTTGAAATACAGTTCGTCGCGTGTCATGCCATATTGCTCCGCATCCACGAATATCGGGAAATAAGCATAGTTATGTTGTACTCCGGATATATCTTCCAAGCACCGGATGCCCGGAACATCCTTTAATGCCTTGCGGTATGCGTCCGCCACACGATGACGGGCTGCAATCGCCTCATCCACCTGCTTCAAATTAATCAGACCGTATGCTGCACGCACCTCGTCCATCTTGCTGTTGATTCCGGGAGCAACTACCGTAGTCTCACCGGCAAAGCCGAAGTTCTTCAAGTAATCAATGCGTTTCTTGGTCTGTTCATCGTGCATAATCAAGGCTCCTCCTTCAACGGTGTTATATACTTTCGTGGCATGAAAGCTTAATGTAGACATATCCCCCGCATTCAGGATGCTTTCTCCGTTCACTTTCACGCCAAAAGCATGCGCCGCATCATAGATGACTTTCAATCCGTATTTGTCCGCAATCTCTTGTATACGCTTCGTGTCGCAAGGCTGGCCGTACACATGCACCGGCATAATGGCGGTAGTACGCGGCGTGATGGCAGCCTCTATCTTATCGGGGTCGAGATTACAAGTCACCGGGTCAATGTCCACAAACACCGGCTTGATGCCGTTCCACCATAACGCGTGAGTGGTTGCTACAAAGCTGTAAGGCGTGGTAATCACTTCTCCCGTAATGCGCATTGCCTGCAAAGCGGTTATCAGCGGAAGCGTACCGTTGGTGAATAAGCTAACATAAGGAACGCCTAAATACCCGCACAAGGCTTTCTCCAGTTCCTGGTGGTAATGCCCGTTATTGGTTATCCACTTCCGTTTCCAAATGTCCTGCAGATAGACATTCAGTTCATCTAAGGATGGCATCAACGGCGATGTCACCGTAATCAGTTTTTCTTCCATTTGTATCTAATTGTTTCCTTTTTTCCGAACCAAAGAAATCACTTCATCCAATTCCTCAAACCGCATCAGAGATGCACCTGCTATATAGTAAACAGCACCCGATAGAACTCCGACTATCAACTGCCACCACAACGAATCGAACATCTGCACAATGCACCATACTCCGGCACCCATCACCAATGAATGAACAAGAATATGCAGCAAATCCTTCATCTGGGCCACATAGCCATAGCCTATCAATTTTTGCGTATAATAAGTATTGTAAATCAGACATAACAAAGATGAAACGACACTACCGTAACACATCGCCACAATACCCATGGGTACGGTAATGAAAAGAATCAGTACGCCTTGTATTTTCTTGATAATTTCCACTTTCAAAAAGAAATCGGAACGACCTTTCACTTGCAGCAGATTCAGGTTAATGGCATGAATGGGATACCACATCATGGAAAAGCAAACAATCTGTAACAGATAGATGCATCCTTCCCATTTGTCGGTCAATACCAACCGTATCAACGGGTCTGCCACTGCTGCCAAACCTATCATGGACGGAAAAATGACAAATGCAGATAACCGTAAAAAACGTTTGTATGCACCTGCCAAACGCTCCGGTTCGTTCTGTATGGAACTTAAAACCGGGAAAGTCACTCCTTGCAATACGCCGGTAATATTGGAAGAAGGGTATCGTGCTAAACTGCTGGCACGCGAGTACAATCCCAATGTAGCCGATGAAAAGAACTTACCTATTATCAGCGTGTACATATTATTGTAAATGGTATCCAACAAGGCAGAAGCCAATAACTTAGACCCGAACGAGAACATTTCCCGAAAAGACTGCCACGAAAAGGTCCGTTTCGGTATCCATCGTACCAAACACCATAACAAAACAGTACCCAATAAAGATGCAAAAACAGACTGGACAACTAATGCCCATACACCATAACCGTTATAAGCCATCCATAAGCCAATAGCCCCTGTTAGTAACGTGACGGAAACAGAAATTTTAGCCCTCGTCTTAAAATCAATAGCAATAGATAATTTTGCGTTTTGGACTCCTGATAAAGAAGAGAATATCAGTGTCAACGCTACCACGCGGGTGACATCTTCCAATAAAGGAATCTCGTAGAATGCAGCAATATAAGGAGCGGCAAACCATAAAATAAGATAGAAAAAGGCCGCTACAACGATATTAAAATAGAAAACCGTAGAAAAATCCGTATCTGTCCGGTCTATCTTACGAATTAAGGCTGTACCGAACCCGCTGTCAATAAACGTCTGCGAAACAGCAAGGAAAATGCCAAGCATTGCCACTACGCCATAATCGGATGGCAAAAGCTGGCGGGCAATCAGGATGCTAAATACGAATTGTATTCCTTGTGTGGAGAAACGGTCGATGCTGCTCCACATTACGCCTTTGACGGTTTTTTCTTTCAGGGATGACACGCTCAATGGATTTTTAACCCTTATGCTGAAACAACTTATATTGTAACTTCTGGCATCCGGCTTTAAAGATAAAAGCAACCAAAGTCACAAAAATAGCATAAATCAAAAAAATATAGATATTCCAAGAATATCCAAATTCTACCATTCTTCCCATGAACAAAGATTGTAATGAAGCATGGATTAAAAACATTTCATAAGTTACTCCGCCTAGCTTTAACCATATTTTATGCGAAAAGAAAGTATTCAGAAAGCTTCTGTTTTGCATTCCTGAAAATATAATAAATGGAATAATCAAGAATATGTATTTATCATAATTCTCACTCGCATCAAAAAGATAAAAAGTCAGTACAAATGCAATTACAGAAAGGCAATCTATACATTTAGAATTACGTAGCTTATTGTAACGGCTATGTACAAACGTACAAAGCAAAATCCCAATACCCATTTCTGCTATTCCACGCATAAACGGAATATAAAAGCAACCATGAATATCCCATACCTCTAATGTATCTCCTTGATTGCACAAATATGTCAATACCAACAAACAAATGATTGGTATAAACAAATGAGTACTTAAATCTCTATATTTATCTATTAAATAATAGAGTAATGCTCCTCCCCATATTAATACACAAAAATACCACATTGGATAATTGCATCCTTCGGTAAATACTCCTGTACTTTGAATTAATAAAGCTTCATAAATAAATTGGAATACTAAATCAATGGAAATCGGAATATTATTTAACAGTCTAGCTAATATTCCAAAATAAAGGAAAGTAAAGCATAACGCCACAAAATACTCCAAATAAGTCCTTTTCAACTTATCCACAGTATATTGAACGGCTGTTTTGGGCTTTCTCAAATAACTTTCCATCAGCAAATAACCGGAAAGAATAAAGAAAAACTCTACAATCAAATAGCCGTTTGAAAAGAAATTCGTTCCACCGTGCCAAGCCAGCAGCACGACCATGAAAACATAGCGGTAGAACTCTATGACGGGGGCTTTCCCGTTCATGGCTTTATCGGTTTTCGTACAAAAATTCATCGGTTAAAATTGTTAGGCGGGATATATAGTAGGACAAAATTGGTTTGCGGAAAATATTCCAATGGAATGCCATCTGAGACTGCGGAACCGGCCATCCGGAAGCACTGTTTTATGAAGGTACCTTCGTAGGCCGATGAAGGTATCTTCGTGAAGCGATGAAGACGTCTTCGATGGCATACGAAGGTACCTTCATTGGGGAAGGGTTCTTCGATTCCTCAATAGAACGGTTCGGAATCTGCTTCAGGCAGTCTGCCTTTTACGGGATCAGTCCGAAAAGACAGGTTACAGGCAGAATAAGGACAAGGACATTGGTTACTTGCCAAAGTATTATTGGATACTTTGCCCTTTATCATTGCTTACTTGACCATTTATTATTGCTTCCCGATTCTCTACATAGTCCATAACAATATTCGTATCGAGAAAAAGCTTCATCGTCTTCCGTATTTTTCCATCAAATATTCTTCTCTCACTTTTTCTCTTTCTTCATCAGTATGCGGCGGCACACAGCCAATCAGGTTTATCAAACTTTCCGGCAGGTTGTATTTTTGCCGATAATATTCACGTTTAACTTCAACCTGCTTCTCCCATTCAACAACGTTTGTATACGAACTTTGCTCTTTTACGATGGCTTGATTCTCCCCTAATTTTGCCTCTGCCTTACGCATCATGCTTTCCGAAAGCTGACTAATGATGTATAATCAGTCTTTATTAAACTATCCAAACGGGCGAGCAACTTCTTTACCGGATTGATAAGAGGCAACACATCTTCGCCATCGAAATCGAAGAAATCATTATAATCTCCTGTAATCCGATTCTGCAACAAACGGGAATATAAGCGTCCTTCTTCTTTTGTTAAAAGACCTTTGGAAACATAATTCAAGCCTAACTGACCTATCACGCCGTTATGAGTATGGGCTTTTATCCCCGCACTAATCAGCAATGCGGAAGCCATATAGAAGCACGCATAATACATCCGTTGCATCGCCAAGTTCCAATGCGCAGTAGCAACCATATCTTCTGCCTCCTGTAATGTGGCGTATGCTTTCTCTTTCCGATAAAGCACTACAGCCTTTATGTCTTCTGCATTCATACTCATACCAACTGTATTCCTTCTTCTTTAACGTTATGAAAAAACGGAGTAAAATGATACTTCAACCAATCTTTTACGGTATAAAGCACCGGACTGATGCATTCGTTGACCGACCAGCCCAACTCGACCAAAGGATAAGAAACATTATCGTAATCTTCCGCTTCTACCTTGGGTTTGTCTAACAATATCAAGATATCCCAGTCGGAATCTGCACGGGCATCACCTCTGGCTTGCGAACCATACAGAAAAGCGTGTCCGCCTAAAGGAAGCACTGCCTTTAATGTTTCCTGTATCTTCAACAATATTTCCGCCTTACCCGCATTCATCCTCCTATTTCCTTTATATCTACAGCAAAGATAACGGTTTTATTCCATTCCCGCAAGAGCCTGTCCCATTTTCAAGCGGACATTTATCCGCTTGAAAATGGCAATCATTCCGCTACGGTGAAGTTGACCGACTGGTCGTAGCCCGACACACCGTATTTGGCGTTTACGTCGTACACCCGAATGGAAAGGCGGTCGGGAAAGATGCCGTATTTGTTGACCAAGATATCGCGTATTTTCTGGGCACGGTTTCTTGCCAAGTGCTCTCCGGTATTGCCGGTATTGCCTACGATGGCAATCTTGGCGTCTTTGTAACGCATCATGTAGCGGGCTATGCGGAAGAGGTTGACTTGCTGCAGCTCGTCGTTGAACTCGTTTTCATTCGGGTAGAACACGACAGACGGAATCAGCAGGCTGCCCGGAGCCATGCGCTCTTTCACCACTTCGATGGTATCGCCTGGAATGGTGTGTTCGTTGCGGACCAGTTCGATGGCATTGTTCAGTGCCGCCAAGTCGGACTGACGTACCAAGCGGATGACACGATATCCCTGCTTGCCGAGGCGGTAGCTCAAACCGACGCTGGCATGGAAGATGCCCGAAAACTGATTGCCTTTCCCTATCTCGCCGGTAAAATTGGCATCGGTTATGGTGCCGCCTACGCTCAGGTGCGCGCCCCAACGACGGCTGATATTGTAATTGCCTACCACACCTATGCGGAGCCCTACCTTGGTATTGTCGTCCATACCGTGATATTTGGCTACACGGAGCAAGCCGACCCCCACATAGCCTTGGGCGGTCCAGCGGCGATCCAATCGTTTGGCGGAATGGAACACGTTGTAAAGGTCGAACAAGAAATCGGCATTCAGCTCGTAATACTTCATGTCTTGCTTGTAACCGTTGCGGGTGTCTACCCCTTGGGCTTTCCAGTATTCTTCTACCGGGTCGTATCCTTCTACCCAGTCATCGTTCACATTATAAATGCCGGTAGCCCCGCTGCTCCAACCCCGCAGGCTGTTCCCGCCAAAGTTCAGGCGCACGGCGAAATCGGGATGGAACCATTTGCCTACCGTAACACTGAAGCCCGGACGCATACGTTTGCCGAAAGAAAGACCCGAATCGTCCGACCCCATCAGCATGCGTCCCGCAAAGTCGGCTTCGATAAAGAAGTTGTCGACGAAGGAGGAGGTGTAACGGGTTTTATAGTCGACTTCAACCGTGTCTAACTTGATGGTCTTTGACACTTCCGTGCGTATGTTTTCATCTTGGGCATACGATGCCGACAGTCCGCACCAAACCGCCAGCAGGATAAGTATTGCTATTCTTTTCATAATCGGGTTATTACTTGTTTGCATCGTTTTCTATCACTCTCATCACCACTACACGGTTCCAACGGTAGTCTTCGTTATACACACGTTCCTTATCACCGCGGGCATCCATCACCAAACGCGAAGGGTCGATGCCACATTCGTCTACCAAATAATCGCGCACGGCATTCACCCTCCGCTCGCTCAGCTTTTGGTTGTATTCCGGATAAGCGGTTTCACGGTCGGCGTATCCCACCATTTCCAGCTTGGTGCCGGGATGGCGTTTCAGGTAACGCGCAATGCGGTCGATGTTCAACTTCTGGTCGTCTTCGATGTTATACTGGTCGATAAAGAAACGCACGGCAAAAGAAGTCACGACATCTTCATCGACGTATTTTGTCACTTCGACTACCTTAGGCGGAAGCATGTAGCGGACAGACTCGTAAGTAATAGGTTGCACTTTGGCGTAACGTGCAAACTTGCGTCCGCCGAATTTATAGGAAACGCCGAGCGAAAGCCCTCCGTAACCTTCCAACGTGCGGTTACGGACGCCCGGAAGCCCGCCCACCTGACTGTCGAAGCTTTCATCTACAATCATTCCTTGGAATCCGGCAAGGATATCCCAGTTTTCGTTCAGGTTGACATTGAGGTGAACGCTTCCATCCTGAATACCAAAGACAGTTTATCTGCAAATTAATACGGATGCTGTCATGGTGCCACATCAACGGGAATAAGATAAGAAGCCTGAACATGATTGTTGTTACACATTCTCCATTTGTACTAAGTGATGTTCCTTCGTGTCATGTGTTATATTTAGCTAATGGGTATCCAGAACGCAATGATAATGAAACATTTGCCGCTAATATACATGAATTACTACATAATCAATTTTTTATAAAGGATTACGTAGGAGATGTTGGTCGTAAAGCCATTTCAGATTTGGTGGAAGATTACAATAAGGTTGTAAATAAAGAGGATGCAGATATTCAAGCAAAGGATTTATTGAATTATCCTTTGGAGTATTACAGATACATTGCCAATCATGTGGCTGAACAATATATGCGCAAGAATTTGCTTGAAATGGTGGATGATATGAGCCAACGTATTCATCCGCAAGATAGATTGTTCCAATTAGAACGACAAGAGAAGTTGTTGAGGGAGCAGCTTTCTGATATAGAACGGCAGAAGGAACAGTTAAGAAGAAGATAATTATGAGAAAGATTTCATACCCTAAAGATATTGACCGACTGAAATGGGAATATTACGATGTATTCTCAGGGCAGATAAATGCCTTACAAGAAAAATGGAAGGAATTAAGGCATGAACTAATGGCATTATGTGCTGGTACGGCTTATCAAGCTGACGCGGACACAATCTTCCCTGCTGATATAACAACCATCCTAATAGCAGATTATTCTCAACTTGTGGATATTTATATTGCATATCGTGAATTAGTAAATCAGAATAAGATAAATAATGATTTGCACGAAAAAATAAAGCCGTGTTTCAACTATAAAGGGTATAATGCGTGGTTTAAAGACTTCCAACCGGACATTTCCAATTTTTTCATGAAACATGCGGAAGAACTGGATTTGCATGTATGCCACTATTGCGAGTTAAGCTATATTAATGTGTATGGATTTCATTCCGTTTACTACGATTTCGCAGCCTTTCTTTACAATGCATCCGATAAAGAATTAATGAAATATATTCGGAGGACGGACGGACGGCCTTATGATGGTAGGTTTTATAAAAAAATCATTAGTTTACGAACTAATCCACAAACAACGCATGAAAATATTGTTGAAAAATTTGATGGTTTAGATAAGCGCATAGGTAAAGATGGGGAAAAAAGCGAAAGCATTATCAATAAGCTAAAGAACCATTTTGATTTGGATCATTTCCTGCCAAAAAGCAAATGTCCCTTGGTCGCCTTATCACTTATGAACTTTGTACCAAGCTGCTCTATCTGTAATGAGAAACTAAAGAAAGACGATGAAATAGGAAGATTAGACAGGGATGCTTTACTGAAATTAAGTCCGACAAGCAATGATTATAACTTTGATGGCGAAGTTGAAATAAGAGTCATCTGTAATAACGGGCCTAATGGATTAATGGCGCAGAATCATCCAGATGATTATACAGTCAAGTTTTGCACAAATGATAATGACTATCAAGAAGGGATTATTGATGAATTTCATTTGGACGAAAGGTACAATTACCATAAATGTGAAGCATTAAGATTGCAAGATTTAATGCTGAACTATCCAAAAGAAAAAATCCAAGCAATGAGCTTTGTCCTTAAAGGTTATCGTACAGAGGCTGAAATAAGTGAAGACCTATTCGGTGAACATTTTTCAAAAGAACATCATAGATGTTTTGACAAGTTGCGAAGAGATGTATTATCTTCCAAGAATGATCATAAATATAGTTAGTAATATTATTCTACTGATATATTGTTATATATGTGGATTTAGAGATATTATTAATCAAAAAATTGCTTTTACTGCTGATTATGAAATAAGCTTTGTTAACCACAATCTTGCTGTAAAAATGATGTTTCTGTCGGGCAAGACCTACAAACCGACGATGAATGAATATGATTACGAGCAGTTCTTGAAAGGGAACGGGAAGTAAGTTCAGCCGGTCACCAAGTGCGATAAGGCTTCTTCTCGGGTTTCCTTGATCAATTGGAGTACAATGGTAGGGTCAATGTGCTTTTTACCGTACTTGACAGTGACATGTAAGTGAGATGCTGTACTGCGGCCAGTATTGCCACTGATGGCCACAACTTCTCCGGGTAAGACTTTAGCACCTTTTTTTACCAAGGCCTTTGACAGATGGCAATAACTGATGGTGTAGTTATCGTGACGGATGGTGACATACTTTCCCGAACGCTTGTCGGATGATACCTTAACGACCTCTCCCGGCATCATGGCATAGACCTCCTCATTCCTTGCTCGCAAGTCAAGACCGTTGTGGTTGTTCCGTTTGCCTGTGAAAGGGTCTTTACGCTGTCCGTAAGGTGAAGTGACTATGATTTCTTTCAAAGGATAAGAAACACTCATATAACAGCTTATCCATTGGCTGCGCATTTCATCTGAATGTTTCCCTGCCATCGATGGTTGGGAAACAGGATTATCAGCCTCTCCAGCCTTGGGGAGGTTTTTTGTTTCTGTTTGCCCTTCAACTTCATCCACTTTATACAACGGTTTGCTGTAAGCAATAGTGTGGAACTGCGCTTGTACGGAAAGGAAACAAGAAGACAGGGTGAATAGTAGCCATAACTTTTTCATGGCACAAAAGTAATATGTGGCTTGCGCAAAAGCGAAAAGACGATAATGGGAATGGCTATATTATAAGATTTTATAGGGAATCAGACCTGTCAATCAGACTTCGCAACGATTATACAACGGATGCCTGAAAAAATGGAGAAATCTCTCTTAACTTGGAAGTTACACCGTAAAAAACATTATATTTGCAAATTGTAAGAAGTAATTGCATCACCAAAGTGAGGTCGTATCAATCAAGCAACCGATGACAATGCAGTTGCAACATAACAAGAATCGTATGACAGACATCAGAAGAGAATTATATACCTTGGTTCAAAAAGGTGAATCGGCCGAAGTCGAGTTCAAATCCGCTCGTGGCGGCTTTCCCGGCAGCTTTTGGGAAAGTTACTCGGCATTTGCCAATACCAATGGAGGCACAATCATATTGGGGGTACAGGAAAAGGAAGGGAAATTCTTGTTCGATGGTCTTTCCGAAGAAACGGCACTCAAATACAAGAAGAACTTTTGGGACAACGCCCATAACCGTGGAAAGGTAAGCGTTTGCCTGCCCCACGAACAGGATGTGGAAGTCAAGGAAATGGATGGAGCGTACCTGCTCGTTTGCCACATTCCCCGGGCTGAATACAATATGCGCCCTGTGTACCTCACGACCAACCCCATTGGCAATACCTATCGCAGGAATCATGAGGGCGATTACCAGTGTACAGACGCGGAAGTGAGACGAATGTTTGCCGATGCGGAACATGAGAGCCATCCGCAAGATGCCATCATACGAAAAGGATTCACCCTTGAAAATGCCATCGACCTGCCGTCACTGCACCAATACCGCCAGTTATTCGTCAGCCTGCACCCCACCCATCCTTGGGCAAAACTTACGGACGACCTGCAATTCATGGAGAAGATTGGTGCTTATTCCCACAACATAGCGACGGACGAAAGCGGCATCACCCGTGCCGGGCTTTTGATGTTCGGCCAATCCGACATGATAACAAACCCAGCCGGAGAACCTTATTACTTTGTGGATTACCAAGAGCGGTTGTACACCGATGATGCCAGGGTACGCTGGACCGACCGCATCTATCCAGATGGCACATGGGAGGCCAACCTGTTCCAATTCTATATACGAGTGTACAATAAACTCATCCAAGCCCTGCCCAAGCCATTCAAGTTGATAGGCGATGAAAGGCAAGAGGAAACAGCCGCTCATGATGCCGTGCGCGAGGCATTGATAAACTGCATAGTCCATCAAGACCTGAATGCAACAGGCAACATTGTAATACGCAGAACGGAAACGGAACTAACTTTCTCCAACCCCGGCATGATGTTAGTGTCGAAGCAACAATACTTTAAAGGAGGAAGAAGCATCTGCCGTAATCCGACTTTGCAAAAAATGTTCATGTTGTTGGGCAAGGCAGAAAAAGCCGGAAGCGGTGTGGACAAGATATTGGCCGGATGGAAAGAATTAGGTTGGGATGAGCCTAAGTTGACCGAAGAAGTGCAGCCCGATTATGTGGTGTTGACATTACCAATCGGTAAAACCCCACAAGAAAAGCCCATAAGAAAACCCCATAAGAAAACCCCACAAGAAAACCCCATAAGAAAGTCCGACAAGAAAGAACAGAGGATTCTGCAAATAATAGATTACTGCTCTGAGCCAAGGACTTCTTCCGAGATATTGGCTATGCTTGGTTTAGCAGACAAGAAAAATCTAATGGAGGTTTATATAAACCCCATGATTGCTGATAACCTCTTATCCATGACAGACCCCGACAACCCAACCAGCAGAAATCAAATGTATGTAGCAACCAAGGCTGAAAAGTCCTGATTGCACCTGCAAACATAACGACTTATACCTGAATGGGGCTTCCCGGCATAAACGTGCTTTGGGAAGCCCCATTCTTTGTTTGGAGTATGATTGACAGTATGATTTTCGGCTGCCAACCTAATTAAGCCTAAATCCGGGCAGATTTCTTCTTGCGCTTTCATTTGCCGTCTTGCAGCCGTCTTACATTTGTCCGAGAACAAATAAATTTCGGACGAATGAACAGATACAAATTCCCCGAGGAGGAAGTGCCCTACGGCATCCTCGAACAATTCGGACTGACAAGGGAGATGATAGGCGACCTGCCGGTGAATGTGCTGCAAGCCATCCATTCGGGCCGCCGTTCACCCATTTTGCCCATTCGTGTGGACGATTCGGAAGGCAACACCATTCATGCCCGGACACGCTTCTCGTTGGTGCGGCGTGAGGACGGCACCGCCGATGTGCTGTTTTATCCCGTGCTGGTGGAGAGCCGCTTGGAGCGGTTCAGCGAAGAGCAGAAACAACGCCTTATAGAAGGAAAGGCGATCATTGCACCGATGCAAGGCGACAGTGACAACCCCGTGCAGGCGTTCCACCAGATAGATTCCGGCACGAAGCAAATCCTCTCCGTACCCACACCCGTCATTGGGCGCAACCTGCAAATCATAGCCGACGAGTTCCACCTTTCCCATGCTGAAATCAACTGCCTGCGGGTAGGTGAACCGCTGACCGTGGCCGAGGGCGATGAACTGATGACCATCGGCATCGACCTGAACGAGCCTACGGGCCTGTTGGTGTGCGCGGGTGACAGTGTACAATGGAAGCAGGAAGCGAAACGCGAATGGGACAAGTACAACTTCGGCTGTTTCGGCTGCTGGGTCGCAGACGGCGAGGGCGGTCTCGACTATGTGCACGAGGACGACTACACCGAGGAAATGTGGAACGAGTTGAAGCGGAGCAGCCAGCACAGGATGCAGAACGCCAACACTCCCAAACTATAAGGCATCATGTCAAAAGAAGAATACTACCCGGAAGAAACCCTTGTGGAAAAGGTGCAGAGCGGTGAATATGGTTGGAAAGACTATGTATGGCACCATTCGAGGGAATGGAGGACGGAATACGAAAAGTACTGCCGCCTGCGCGACCTGCCAATGGACGACGACACCGCCTTGCGCTTCCTCGACATGAAGCAGGAGGAGATAGAAACTGCACTCGCCAACGGCGATGCCTGATTATCGTATAACAGCATGAGAATAACCCGAGATGAGCATACGAAAGAATACCACCCCCCGCCCCTTGGAACTGCCGCCGGAGATGCGAGACCTGTTGGCCCGCAACGGCATGAGAGGACATATAGCGGGAAGTAGCGAAGGATTTGTCCTGCTTGTGCAGGGGCATGACTCCCCGTTGCTTTCCTATCCCATTACCGAAAAGCAGTTGCAGGCACTGACCGACTGGGGCACAAACTACGCCAACCGACGGTGCTACAACACCTTCGCCAGCATCGTGGCGGCGGATTTCGACTTGCCCAGAGATTTCGTACACGCACGGAACGCCAACGGACGAGTGGCCATGGGGTTACACGGCTACCGCATCGGTGCGGGCGAATATGGACGGCTTGGACGCCCATTTCCTTTGCGCCACCCCTGGGGAGCCTGCTTCCTCGGCTGGACACCCCGCCAGCAGGACGGCTTCCACCTGCGACGCATCGGCGGTAACCTTTACTATCCCGGCGCACCGATAGTGCCCAACCGGCCTGACGGACGCATGAAACCCGGAGAGTTGCAGAGCGGCGGTTATGGCTTCTACTACAAGGGGCATCCCACCGCTACGGTGGCCGGGCAGGATGTGTTGGAGGAACTGGAAACGGTCATCACACCCTTGCAACCGAGGCCACGTCCTACCGAACCGGCCAAACCTTATCACACACTCATTACCTCACCCGTCTATTTCACCAACGAGAAATGGCAGGAATGCCTGGCAAGCCACGGCATACTTATCGACCCCGAACGCAAGACGCTGACCATACAATCCGCCTCCATTCCCGCAGACCTGCAATATGACTTGAAAGAGGAGGAACTGGCTGCATTGACCCACAATTCCGCGCAGGAAATGCCGGTGGAAAAGCGGCTGGAAATCATCAACGGCATCATCAAAGAGGATTTTTCCGTTCCCATCACGATGGATATGCTGAACAGCGACAAGACGATTGCCATCGAACTGCATCCGGCTGTCATGGAAGACCTGAACCGCCAGCTTGCCCAAGCGGAGCAACTGGAGCAAGGAATGCAGGGATTGCAAGGCGGGCAAGGACAATATGCCAATGAAGGGTTATCCGTAGTGCCCGAAGAAAGGGAACTGCCCAAAGACACGGTGGTGATGGACGGTAACGACCTTGCCTATATCCATCCCGACAAAGGCTGGTACAGGGAAGGGAGGCACGGACGGGAGGTGACGGTGGACGAGATTCGGGTAGAGCCCACCGAGACCGAGGGTAAGTACCGTATGACCGCCGTCATTGACGGAGAGGCCGTGAGCCACGAAATCACCCAGAAGCAATATGACAAGTTCATGGCCATCGATGACTACCACCGCTTGAAACTGTTTTCCAAGATATTCGGGGAAGTGGACATGAAATCGAGGGACAACGTGCCGTTGGGAACGAAAATCGGGGCGGCTTTGTTGGCGGGCGTGGCCGTTATGGGCGAACTGGGCCGTGGCCCACGCCCCGACATCTACTTAGAAAGGCACGGCCCTCCACCCCCACGCTGCTATTTCAAGCCCGGTGTGGACACACCGATGGATGTGGCGGCACGCAACTATGAGGCGGCCGTGAACACGGAACGGATGCAGCATGAGATGCGGCATGGAATGTGATTCAACGAAGAATGAAGAATTAAGAATGAGGAATTGAGAATTGGTCATGGCAGAACTGACTTACGAGGATTACAAGAGGCGACTGAGCATACAGGAATTGCTGGTGGACGCAGGCTATCGGCTGAACCGTCGTGACGGACTGCGTTATCCGTCGTATGTCCGCATTGACAGCGACGGACGCAGGGTGCGCGGCGACAAGTTCATCGTCACCGGCAACGGCTTCTGCTGCTTCCAACCACCCGAACGCAAGAACTACAACGTCATCTCCTTCATCAAGGAACATCCCCACTTCTTTGCCGAATACACTCCGGGGATGTCCACCGACCGATTGGTCAACCTTGTATGCCGCCGTCTGTTGAACGAGCCGCAGGAAATCCGGGAAACAAGGATATTCAACCCCGGCAAGGAGGGCAAACCGTTTGATATCGACGAATACGACCTGCAAGCCTTCCGCATGGACGATTGGGAGAGCCAGAAGAAGTTCTATCCCTATTTCAAGAACCGAGGGATAGACCTCGACACCCAACGTGCCTTTTGCGGCCATTTCTTCCTTGCTTCCAAACACCGGACAGACGGCAAGTCGTTCACCAACCTCGCTTTTCCATTGTCACTGCCCGCATGGCCTGGCCAACAGATTGTCGGCCTGGAAGAACGTAGCCGCCCCAATGCGGAGGGCAAGACCGCCTACAAAGGCATGGCGGCAGGGAGCAACGCCACGGAAGGAATGTGGATAGGCAGGCTTGAGCAGCACCGCAGCGATGTGGGCTATATCACACCGCTGTCGGGAGCAAAGGATGTGTATTGGTTTGAGAGCGCCTTCGATGCGATGGCGTACTACCAAATTGAAAAGAAGGGAACCGTGGCATACGCCGACTTGGGAAACGCCGTGTTTGTTTCCACGGGCGGTACCCCGAGCGTGCGGCAGTTTGCCGGGATGCTGGAGCAGACACCCGATGCCAATCACCACCTCTGTTTCGACCGCGACCGCGCAGGACAGCTTTATGCCGTGAACTTCGCCTTGCAGATGAACGGGAGGGTATTCAACTCGCATACCACCAAGAAAGACACCTTGGTTGTCACAGACTTGACGGGGAAATACGGGCGGCATGAGATGGTTGTCACCACTTTTGACTTTGACGCCGTCTGTAAGGAACTAGGCTTGGAGAAACAGCATATCGATTACCGTCCTCCCAGCGAGGGTTACAAGGACTGGAACGACCAGCTCTTGGACAAACGGATGGACGAGAGCATGGAACAAGAAAATACAGAAGAAAAACAAACCAGATTCAGGCGATGACACAGATTAATTCACAATCCCCATTCATGCTACCCGGCACCCTGCAATTACGACCACGGACGTTGCAGTTTTTTATCGACAACCTGCCGTTGCTGACGCTCGACCTGTGCGGTTACGCTTGTGCCGGGATGGACGGAATGCCGTTCAAGGGATTGTTGCTTTGGTTGTCAGTGGCCATGTCGTTGGTCTTGGCTTACCGTTTTATCTACCTCAAACGCATGATTTACCGCATTACGGACGAACAACTGATATATGAACATGGGGTGATTACCCGGAGCAGCGATTACGTGGAACTATACCGGGTAGTGGATTTCGCCGAGCGGAGCAACCTGCTGCAACAACTTTGCGGGCTGAAAACCGTGAGCGTCCATTCAGGCGACCGCACTACGCCACAGCTTGACATCATCGGCATGGGGATAAATGACGATTTAGTGACTGTCATCCGTGGACGGGTAGAATTGAACAAACGAAGAAAGGGAATCTATGAAATCACGAACCGTTAAGATATGGGCCATCGTATTTGCCTTGTGCGCCGGCATCCGGGTACAAGCGCAATTCGTACAGACCAACCCTTTGGAATGGTTGGCCTTGGCAGAAGGCAACGAGGCTATCAATAGCCAGATACAAGACCAGATTGAAGGCCAGACTAAAACGGCGGTCTTGCAGAACACCATCGCCGCCGAGTTCAACCGCATTCATGAATGGGAACGCAAATACAGCGACTACCTGCAAACGGTGGAAGGTTATGCCTCCTCGCTGAAAGCAGCCACCACCCTGTATGAGGACGGGGTACGCATTTTCATCACTCTTGGCAAACTGCGCAAGGCCATCACCCACAATCCGCAAGGCATTGTCGCCACGATGAGCATGAACAACCTCTACATTGAAACGGCCACTGAACTTGTTTCGGTTTATACGCTACTCAGAAATGCCGTGGCCACGGGCGGGCCGCAGAACATGCTGACAGGTGCAGAACGGAGCGAAACCCTCTGGGCTTTGTCCGATAGGCTGGACGCTTTCAGCAAGAAACTGTACCTGCTGCATCTGAGCATCCGCTACTACACCATGACTGATGTGTGGAACAGCGTCACGGCCGGGATGATAGACCGTAGCAACGGAGAAGTGGCCCATGCTGCCTTAGACAGATGGAGGAGGGCGGCAAAAATCATTCAATGAAGAAAAAATAATGATGAATGAAGCATGGGAGGGATAAAGAAACATATCGTGATAATGGGCTTGCTGCTTGTCTGCTCGTTGCAATTAAAGGCGCAAATCGACCCGACCCTGGCCGGGATGGTGTACCTCTATACCGAAAAGGCGGAAGACCAGTTGAAAGCACAGGAGCGGGCGATGCTGATGCAGACCACCGGGCATATCTGGACACGGGAGGAAGTGGAAGGCACGACGGACATCCAACGGAAGTTCAACGACTACCTCGATTCTTTCCGCGACATCATCAGCTATGCGGCACAGATATATGGCTTCTACCACGAGGTAGGCAAACTGGCAGAAAATATGGGAAGCCTGAACGACCAATTGCGCAGCCATGCAGGGAATGCCATTGCCGTGGCACTCACCCCGAACCGCAACCGCATCTATCAAGAACTGATATTGGGCAGCGTGGAAATCGTGAACGACATCCGGCAAGTATGCCTGAGCGACACCAAGATGACCGAGAAACAACGGATAGAATTGGTGTTCGGCATCCGGCCGAAGCTGAAAGCGATGAACAAAAAACTTCGCCACCTGACTTTGGCGGTGAAATACACCTCGCTGGCCGATGTGTGGGCGACCATCGATGAAGGGGCAAGGCCGCAAAAAGCGGACAAGGCAGAAATCGCCCGTGCCGCTATGAGGCGGTGGAAAAGAAACGGAGATTTATAAACGGATATAGAAACATCAATAAAACAATCACTGGATATGGGAGGATGGTCAAGAATATTGGGTTTCGGCAAGAAACTGGTCAACAACTCCGTCACACGCTCGATGGGCGGCGCGATAGTGCATCCCCAGCGCACCCTTGCCGGATTCGGGCACGCCACCAAGACCGCAGTCGTCGGAGGCGGCATGGGTTACCTTGCGTGGGAGAACATTGTGAACGACAAGCCGGTAGTGCGCACCGTGGCCGACGTGCTGGTCGGTGAAGAGAACGTGGACAAAGGAGTGGAAATGGCCGGGCAAGCCGCCGACCGTGTGGAACAGGCTGTTGACAAGGCAGGTGAAGCCCTGCAAGGCGTAAAGGATGGCGTTTCCACCATGAACCAGACATGGGGAGGTATCGGAACATTCTTAGGCAACATAACTAGTGGGAACGGTTTGGATATGTTCGGCAATTTCTTCTCCAACTTGGGAAAAGGAAACGTGTCGGGCTTGGGAATGCTCGGCTTGGTAGCTTCCGCCTTGTTGGTGTTTGGCCGTTTCGGCTGGTTAGGCAAGATAGGCGGCCTGCTGCTGGGCATGATGCTTATCGGTAACCACTCACGGATTGAGCAGACGCATCCCATAGGGCAAACGCCGCAGGAGGGCCAGGAACGCCAAGGAGGAATGCGAAGATAAAACGGAAAGAAAATTGACAATAACGAGAATATGGACTATATACAAGAAATGAACCTTGTTTCCGCAAGCGGCTACTGTATGCCGTTTGAGGAACGGGACGGCGAAGTGAAGATGCTCTTGGGCTATGGGGAACAGGCCCATCCTAAGAGCGGCGAGACGTTTTTCCACCACGGCGTGGATTTCGGCACGCATCGGTACATACTGGCCGCAGTGGCCGACGGCGTGGTGACGGGAATCGGGAGCACCCCCAGGCAGGGGCTGTTCCAAGTGACCCGGTACGGCAAGTATGAAGTGACTTACGCCCACCTGGCAAGGGCAATGGCTCCGTTCGGGGCAAAGGTAAAGGCAGGGAGCGTGTTGGCCATCAGCGGCGACCTGCTCCACATGGAGGTGCGGTATGACGGAGAAGAAATCAACCCCATCGACTTTCTCACCATGATTTATGGCAATTTGAAGATGATGCAGCAACAAGGACATACCGGTATGCCCGACTTCGACACCCTCGAAATGGAGATACCCACTGACTATGACGATGACCGGGAGGAAATCGAGCAACTGATGCTCCGCTTCTATCCCGACTACCTTACGGACATCGCGGGTGGACAATACAAGGTATCCGGCCATACCGTCCAGTCGCTACGCAATATTTTCTCGCTTTCGGCTATCCGCAACTATTTCTATGAGGTGATACCCTCGTTGGCCAACCCGCTCGGCATCGGCAGCCGCTCCATACCCATCGCCGCCAAGGTACAAAACCTGCTGATAGGCGACTTCCTGGACTACTTGGCGTTCCGTCACGGGGTGTTCCTCTCCACGTTGGACGAAAGCGGTAAAAAAAAAGACTTGACGAAGCGGTAGCCGCCATCGGCGTCACCGACCCGTTGGAAGGACTGGAGATAGACGTGCGCAGTTTCGACATACCCAGACTTGTCACCGTCTATCCCGACCGGGCAGGTTTGCGTTGGTGGACGAAAGCCTGGTTCAACAACAAGGAGGATGGGGAAGCCTCGGTGGAGATCAACCGGCAAACGGCGGTGGGCTTTATCCACGATGAGATAGCCAAGGACACCCTGCTGGAGAAATACTATCCCAAGCAGATGGAAGCCTGCCGCCATGCGATAGAACAGACCAAGGAACAACTGATGAAGCAACTTAACATCATGTAACCTCATGAGCAAGGAAATACAACATAGCGAACGGTTTGCCGAAGTGGAATACTGCCTGCAAAGCTACTTTGACACCCATTTCGTCCCTGTCATGCGTAGCGTGAAGGACTTCCTCGGCAAGAAACAGGCGGAAGAAATTGGCGAATACGCACTCAGCCCGGCGGGGTTGCTTGGCAGCTTTGCCGCCGGTGCCACGGGTATGCCGGACAACACCCTGCAGTATCTGCGCCTGACGGGTGAATGGAACAGCAAGACAGCAGAGGACTATGTGGAGATGTGCCGTGAGCGCATCGCCGGGAACAAGGATTTCACATCCGACCTGGCACTGTTGGCACATGAATGGCGGGAGGCCGTGGTCGCCGAGATTGGCAGGGAGCAGTACGACAAGCTGTCTGCCCGGTTAGGTGGCGACCTTGCATACGCCTACGTGGACTACCGGGTGGAGCAGATGATGGTTGACCGTATGGTCAAAGAGCAGATGCCCAAGTCATCGGTGGAATATGTGCTGCGCAAGGGCATGGAGGGAAGCTTGTTCGGGTTTGCCGATTCGTTGATGCGCTCCCCCTTACAACAGGAGATAGCCGCAAGGGGCGAGGTCGCCTATAACCCTTCCACCGGGGAAAAGTGGGCCGGACGCGGCGTGTCATTGGCTGCCGATGCCGTGGCTACCGGCGGCATCGCATCTTGGGCGGCACTGGCAGGAACGGTGGGCTTGGAAGCCGCTTCCTACGGTGTGGAGTGGTACATCGAGGGCAAGGAGAATGCCGGAAAGAAACCGCCCACCGTAGAAGATTGCATCAGCCGTGCCGTGTTCGGTGCGGAGGATAACGTGTTCACTGGCTTCCGCAAGCAAGGAAACAAAATCCTATCCTACGAGAACGACTATGTGCTGTCAGTCAACAGCCAATTGGCCAAGCCGATGGGCATTCTTACCGAAAGACCGGTATGGGCGGATTGGATGGAGCAGAATACCCTACCGGATTTTCCCAGCCTCCAGTCAATGTTTCCCGAGATATTTGAAGACAAACGCAACGATGAACGCTACAAGAATATGCCCTTGGTTGTGGCACCCGGACATGAGGAAGAATACTTGGCTGAGCAACAAGCCTTGCAAGAAGAACCAAAGGGTATAAACAGCTTGAACCCCCTTTCTACGGACGGGCAAGCATCGACATCAGACAGTCAAGGACCGACATCGGACGAGCCACAAATGCCACAATCGCCCCGACAAACTAGACAACCAGATCAACAGCCCTCTAATGAAAACGGTTGGGATGGACTGCTCAGGACATTCGGATTAGACGGTATCGGCGGTGTGGGCAGGAACCTGGGCTATGTTGTTTCCATGCTTCCCGATGTGCTGATAGGCTTGTTCACCGGTCATACCAAATCATTCGGGGTAAAGGACAGCCTGCTGCCCATTGCCTCCATCTTGCTAGGCATGTTCATCCGCAACCCCTTGTTGAAAATGGTGCTGATAGGCATGGGCGGCTTGAACCTGCTTAACAAGGCCGGACAGGAGGCTCTTGACCGGCAAGAAGAAACACCGGCCAAACAGCTGTATAAGCCCTATCCCGATGAACCGTTGAATGCAAGGCTCGCCCATCCCGTACTGCAAGGAGACAACCTCTTTATGGACATCGACGGTGTGCCGTGCAGCATCCTGTTGCCATACCATGCCGCCGAAGCCTGCCGGGAAGGAGCATTGCCGATAAATACCCTCGCCAATGCCGTGCTAGCCAAGCATGAGGAAACAAGGCAAATGACCCAAGAAAACTACCGCGCATCGGAACAGACCTTGGAAGAAGGCAGGGAAAGGACATTTGGTATCAAGTAAAACTAAACTGAAGATATATGAGCAAGGACAAAAGCCCACAAGAAAAAGCTGCCGTGGAACGGGAGAAGGAACTGCTGTCTGGCGCATTGAATGGCGCGGCAATCAGCGGCGGCTATTGGTTGAACGCTTCGGGCAGGACGGCTCCAAGGTTTTACCCGAAAGGTCCGGAAGTCAGCCCGTTCAACGCCCTCATACTCGGTATGCACGCCGACCGTGGCGGTTACAAGACCGCCCGCTATTTCTCGTTCAACGAAGCTAAGAAACATGGCGAGGCGGTGCTGCAAGGCGAGAAAGGAGTGCCGTTCCATTGGTACAAATGGGAGAAGTACGTCAACCGCAATGACCCGAGCGACACGATGTCGAGGGAAGACTACCTCCAGTTGGACAAGGAAGAGCGGAAACAATACAAAGGGGTGCGCAACCGGGAGATACGCATCCTGTTCAACGTGGACCAGACCACGCTGTCCGATTCCATTCCCGAAACCTACCGTGCCCTATTGGAGAACCACGGCGGCATCAACGACCGGGGCAATCTTAAAGCGGAAGAACGGCAGTTGCGGAATGCCGTCAACCATTTCGTGGCGCAAATCAAGGAAAACCTCGTGCCCATACGCAAGGACGGTACCGGCACACCCCGTTACGACACCGCCAAGGATGCCGTCTATATGCCAGACCAAAAACATTTTTCTTCTTACCCCGACTATGTGCAGGAATTGGTGCGCCAAGTGGCAAGCGCCACCGGCCACCGGCAACGCCTTGCCCGTGAAGGCATGGTGATGCAGGGTGGGAAAGCACCATCGGAAGATGCCGTGAAATATGAACGGCTGGTGGCCGAACTCGCTGCCGGAGTGAAGATGATGGATTTCGGCCTGCCGGCCAAGATGTCAGCGGAGAACCTGCCTTTGGTGGAATACTGGACGAAGGAACTGCACGAGAACCCCATATTGCTGGAAGCCATCGAAACGGACGTGAACAATGCCGTGGAGGTGATGCGCAAGGCAGAGCGTGGAGAGAAGATAGAATACGCGACCCTGCTTGACCACAAGCGCACCACCGAATTGCGCGAGAAACAGAAGCCGCAAGTGGATTCAAGGGAGAGCGCCATCCTGATTGACATCATCCGCAAGGGAGGCATGGGTGTGGACAGCCGGAATTTCGCCTCTCCCGCCGAGAAACAGGCGTTCCTGGAAAAGTTCAATCTGGGCTTCTATGACAAGAAAGTGGAGGAAGCGTTGTTAAAGGTGTATGATGAAGACCCTGAAGTGATGGAAATCGCCTTTACCGAAGCCGTCCATTACGGCACACAGATGGCGGAGTCCTGCAAGGAATATATGCCCGCCGAGTGGAATACCAAGGGCAGCTATACGGTGTCGGACAGCTTGAAGGGGATACCCGACCGCTCCACCAAGGAGATGGTCATCGTGCGCGACAAGCAGACGGGCATCGTGGATGTCGTGCTGCCGGCCGGAGCGTTGGAGGGCGGTCATGTGGCCTTTCCCGATGGCGACAAACGCCCATACTGCTTGACACCGGACGAGGTGATGAACGCCCAAGAGCGGTCTGAACGCGGGGCAAAGGCGGTGACGAACAACCTGCCCGGCTTCTCCAAAACACGTATCGAGAGTGCCTTGCGGGCGCAAGGGGCTACATTCGTCCGCTTCTTCAACAAGGATGGCTTGCTGGGCTTCCGTCCCGATGACAGTTATTTTGAGGGCAAGGAGGTGACCACGGCCAAATTGGAGGGCAAGGAACTGCAGACACTCTCGTACATCGACGTGTCGGAAGCGGTAGAAAACGCAACCTCCGTACAGTTCGACCGCATACAGATGTTGCGTGACAATGACGGACGCTGGGCGTTGTACCTCAAACCGCAGGGAGAAACGTCATTCAGCGTCTATCCCGACAAAGAGGATGTCAACCGTTTCTTTACCACCATCAAACAAGGTCAACAAGAAGCATCTGCCGAAGTCCGCCACGACTTGGCTAACAAATACTACGCCCTGGCACAGAACAGGCCGGAACTGAAAGTGGACTTGTTTGCTGGTCCCGCCGAGAATGCCGACCTGTCCAAAATCAAGCGGGTGAATATCTTCCGCACCAAGGACGAGCGCATTCTCTGCGCCCCGGTCATCGACGGCATAGAGAAAGTGCAGCCGAGGCTGGTGACACCCCAGCAGTGGCAACGAATGTGGGCGGCGGAGGATATGGCCGAATATAAGACCTGTCTGGCAGCCAAGCTCTTTGCCGATGTGTTGCAACAGGCAAACGCACAGGCCCAATCACAAGAATCCCATCAAGGGGAACAAACCCGCATAGCATTTGATGCCAACGCCAAGGGACAACCATTTACCCCGGCCATGCAGGAACAGTACGACCAACTTAAAGGCAAGCACCCCGATGCCGTGCTGCTGTTCCGGACCGGCGACAACTATGTGGCCTACAAGGAAGACGCACAGACCACCTCACGGATATTAGGACTTGATGTAGTACATGGAGATAAAGCAGACATCGTTTCCTTCCCCTTCGGGGATTTGGACACCCATCTTCCCAAACTTATCCGATCTGGACAACGGGTAGCCATCTGTGACCAGTTGGAGAACCCCGAGCAGACAATAAGCAAGGAGAATGAGGTACGTATGGGTCGTGGACGATAATAACAGGTATTGATAATCATAAGATTTGGATATGGGCAAAAGCAAGAACGAAACATACGCGGAGCGATACGCAGCATATGCGATGGAGCAGATGCGTCGGTATGGGATTCCGGCCTCCGTGACACTGGCACAGGGCATTTTGGAAAGCAGCAACGGCGAAAGCACCTTGGCAAAGAAAGAGAACAACCATTTCGGCATCAAGGCCACGCAAGGCTGGTTGGACGGTGGCGGCAGGTATGGCTTGTATACAGATGACAAACCCAATGAGAAGTTTTGCAGCTATGACAGCGTGGCCGATTCCTACGAACACCATTCACGCTTCCTTTCGGAGAACCAGCGGTACGCCGGTTGTTTCGACCTGCAAGCTGATGACTACCAAGGCTGGGCGAAAGGACTGGAACAGGCGGGATATGCCACGGGAGGCAACTACGCTGCCTCGCTCATCGGTATCATCGAGCGGAACGGGCTTGACAAGTACGACCGCATGGTGATGGAAGAGATGAAAGCGCAAGGCCGGACACCGGGTGAGGATAGGGACAGCCACCTTGCCGGAGAGAACAAGGATTATGCCTTTCCGTTGGAACGGGCAGAGTTTCTGTTGGTGGCTGTGCCGTTTGGCGAACAGCGCAGCATCACTCTTCCAACGGACAATGAAGCCATATTGGCCACGGAAGACAATGGCAAGGTCGTGGCAGTGGATGCCGGCAAATCATTGACCGTGGAGTATGCACGGGCAGATGGAACCACTTATCAGGTCAGCTACCAAGGCCTGACGAACACCCATGCCAAAGTGGGCGATACGGTAAACGCCGGGCAGCAAGTGGGCGTGTCAAGTGACAACCTCCAATTCGGTGTGGCGCAACTCTCCACCGACGGTACAAGGCGTGACATCGACCCTGCGGCATACTTGGCTGAGATTGCCCAAAAGGGGAAGATTAACCTGCAACTGCTGCACGATGGCAAGGATTTATTGGCAAAATACAAAGCCACAGACGGCACGGCTATCGACGCAGGCCTGTCGCCGGATGAGTGGATGAAGAAAATACTTTCATCGGAGGACAGCAACGAGCACCTCGGTTACGGTACTGACCCCATTGTGGAAATGGCCATTACTATGTTCACCTCGCTTATGGCTCTCGCCATGCAGATTGACAACAAGGAGGAACAGATGAGGATGGCTACCGAAGCGGCCTTGAGCAAACGCATCGACCTCTCGGCATTGCTGCCCGCCTGCAAGGAGTGCGTGTTGGAGGTGCAGGACAACGGCCGCCCCATCTTGCATATCGACAGTGGCGACGGCAGTTTCTCGCATGAACTGACCGCATCGGAGATGAACCGCCTTTCCCTTGTCCTTTCCGATACGGGTACCACGGCAGAACAGAAACGCAGCCAAGTGGCGGCAATTGTGGGCGGCATCGCCCTTTCCGGGCAAGTGGCTCGGAACTATGAGCAGGGAATGGAACAACGTAACGGACAAGGCGAGAACCTGCAAATGAGATAATAGACAAAATATCGAATACATCACCAATAAAGGATAACCATATGATTAAATGCAATGTAACAATCAACGGCACGGTCAGCCGGGCGGCGACGGTGCGGACCAATAGCGAGGGACAAACATTCATCTGCTTTGGTGTCAAGACCACCATTCCCGCCAAGTCGGGAGCGGGCAAGCAAGTGGAAATCTCCGTGTCAATGGATGGAGGTGAATCGGACACCAACCCATATGCTGTGGGTACAAAGGTAGAAATGCGAGGCACGCTCACTTTTCGCAAGCGCAGCGACAACCTATACTTGAATTTCCATGCCGATGCAGTGGATTTTACCCCTGCATCCGACAAGGACAACATAGAGGGCGACATTGAATTTCGCGGCACCATCGGCAAGCAGGTGGAGGAAAAGACTGATAGAAAAGGCGGCAAGTATCTGGTGTTCTCGGCTTTCAGTACCGAGAAAGATGGCGATGCCTTCGCTTTCACTTGGGTGCGTTTCATCCGTTTCTCAGCTGAGCGGGAGGCATTCCTTGTACCCAAGACAGGTATAACAGCCAAAGGCAAGCTGGAACTGTCAGCCTACCTTGACAAACTCAACATTGCTTGCCGGGTGGAAGAGTTGGCAGAATGGGTAAAAAAGGAACATAACAACCAAACACAAGCGTAGGCATGGCAAAGAGGAATGATTACCATAGGGATGGCCCGTCGGCGGAAGACCGGGCGTTGGAACGATTCACGGAACTGATGATAGAAAAGATTTCCACCTTGAAAAAGGACTGGTCGAAGCCTTGGTTTACAGAAGGCATGATGAAATGGCCAAAGAATCTTTCGGGCAGGGAGTACAACGGGATGAATGCCCTCATGTTGGCATTGGAATGTGAGAAAAGGGGGTACGAGCTTCCTGTATTTTGCACCTTCGATGCCGCGCTTTCACTCAATTACAGCAAGAAGAAGGACGGCTCGCGTCAGCCTTTGGTGGATGAGAACGGGGAAAAGCTGCCGTTGGTATCCGTGCAGAAAGGTGAGAAATCGTTTCCAGTGTTCATCACCACCTTTACCGTAGTGGACAAGGAAACGAAAGAGAAAATCAAATATGACGAGTACAAGCGGCTGTCGGACGAGGAAAAGCAGCGGTACAATGTCTATCCGAAGATGAACGTATATAACGTATTCAATGTAGACCAGACCAATCTCCGCGAGGCTCGTCCCGAACTATACGAGAAGATTCGGTCTGCCAATGCACTGAAACCACCCGTAAAATTGGAAGGTGAGTCATTCTCGTTCGCCCCATTGGACGAAATGGTGGATAAAGGGCTATGGGTATGCCCCATTCGCCCCATGCACCAAGACCGTGCGTATTACAGTATCAGCAAAGACGAAATTGTTATCCCTGAAAAGTCGCAGTTTGTAGATGGGGAGTCCTATTACGGTACCATGCTGCATGAAATGACTCACAGCTCCGGGCATGAAAGCCGGTTGAACCGTTTGAAACCTGCCGCATTTGGGTCGGAGGAGTATGCAAGGGAAGAATTGGTGGCCGAACTGGGCAGTGCGCTGTTGGCCTCGCGGTATGGCATGGCAAAACAGATAAAAGAGGAATCAGCGGCTTACTTGAAATCGTGGCTGGGCAGCTTGCAGGAATCACCGGAGTTCTTGAAAACGACCTTGTTCGATGTAAAAAGGGCTACCTCGATGATTTCGCAGCAGATTGATGCCGTGCAAGAACGCATCGAAGCCAAGCCGGACATCATGGATGTGGACGGTGACGGCAATACGCAGGAGGTGGCGCATGAGGACAGGGAACTGGTGGGGGCTATAGCGGAAGACTATGTGCCATATCGCCGAGGTAGGTAAAATAGGAATCGTTCTTGCAAACGGATGCTGTATCATGTATCAAAATGTCAGCCGTGGGGTATTTCCAAACGGCTGACCCATTTCCAATTTTTGTAATTTCATTTCAGCAACAGGACAATTCCGTGGGGAAAACTTCTGCCTCCGAACAATCGGAAGCTATTAAAATGATGCTGTCCTCTTCAATTTCTTCAGGAGCAGATATTATCTCATACTCCCCATCCGATAAACCGCCATCCGGGTCATGCCAATAGACTGTGGCACCCTTCTTGATAAAATCATATTTGTCCATAGCCATTATTTACCTGTAATTGTTTCTGAAAATTTGTTATTTTGATGCCGCTCCCAGTTAGCCAATGCCGATGGTTTAGAGGAATTGGCATAGCAGTATTCACAAAGATGGGGGCAGGTGTCATACTCCCCGATGTCCTTGGAAGCCATGCAGCCACACGACAGGCGTTGGCCTGGGTCTTTCTTATGCCGGCTTATGAAATACCGATTTCCCGGCAATGGTATGGCACCGGACGGCAACAAGCCGTCATCAAACAGGCCATGCGAGGTCATTTCTTTAACTTCGACACCCATGTGCTTCATCAACGTCTTGTCCTGCCAAGCCAAGCGGGCGATGAGGTCGGCATCGATGCAACGGTTATGAGCTATGCCATACCGGGCAAGCTCCACCTTTTCACCGCAAGTCGCCAAGGCATAATTCCAACCATTCGTCTTGTTCAACTCGGAAAGGCGTTCTGCAAATTCAACCATCTGCCCTTCCGTCCATTCCCTGTAACATATCCCGCTCTTGTCTAAATTGGATTTTACCTTTCTATAGTTAACGATGTCGGCATAGCTGAACACCATTTTTTCGGTATATCCCTTGAGTTGGTCACCTATGCGTTCCACCTTATCAAGCAAGCCGTCCAAGGAGAGGCTTTCCATGAGCAGCATGGGGTCGAAACGCCATATCACGGCTTTCTTGCCTAAACGTGTGGCCAGTTTCTTGAACGTGTCTATGCGCTCCACCAATGGAGGAACACCTGTTTCCAAGCGTTCGAGTTCGTAATCGTTTAATGTGTATTGTATATAACACCCTATGCTCTTTCCTCGCAGAATATCCAAATAAGGCAACAAGGGGTACGGGTTCTTCGACCAAAATATGATAAACCTTGTATTCTTGTAAGATACGTAACTCCGGACTTTGCTGAAAGGGTTTGTCCATACCGAGTAACCTACTTGGAGGCGATGGAAAAACCAGTCGGCATAAAACGCCGGAATGTCGGTGCTGCGGCTTGCGGAAACAATGACCGGGCAACTTGCCACAGCATTGCCGCCATCTTCCAATATAATGTTTCGTTTGTCCATATCGGTGATTTTCTATGCAAAATAAACAAATATAAACCATATTCCTTTTTTATCGCGTAATTATTACGCACGCTAATATGTGGCAACAGATGTATTGACGGCTTGTGCGGTATGGGACACTTGCAAGGCATCCCATGAACCGCACAGTCCGCTTGATTTTAGCCTGTTTAGACCACTCGGTAATGATGCAGGTAACAATATCCCTCGTTGTCGCCAGTATGCCATTGCTCATTGAGGGCTTCCACGTCTGCTTCCGACTGTATATCGCACTTGCTTATTTCAGCTATCCATTGCAGGGCTTCTTCCATACGGTTAAAATACTCCACCATAAATTCTCCATCAGGAACATTCACGTCCGCGATGTAACGCTCTTTGAAATAACGTCCATCGCTATCATTAGTCAGGTATTCCGCCATCATCGGTTCTTCGGAGCGGTAGTAATAGTTCAGTGATGGAAATTTTTGACAGATGAAGTCATATGTTTCGATGCAAGGCCCCCATGCGGTTTCGGTTTCCATACGCAGAATATTCCCTTGACATTCCAAAGAAAACCATGTGCCTCGGCAATAGGTTTCTTTCCAATGGCCACCCAAGGCTTCGACAAGGCATCCCAGCCAGTTTGTACCAAAGCCGTTTTCTACCAATGGAGTTTTGCGCCTTTCCAACCTTTTCATCGTTTGGTAAAGGGTCTTGATTTCTTGTTTGTCACCCTCGAATACAAGGGATGTGTTACACCAATTAGGCATGATTGTAAATGTTTGTTGGTTAGATAATATGTTTGGATGGGGTACAGGGCATTGGGGAAACCCTGTACTTTTTGTTGTGTCACTCGGGCAACATCATCGGCATCAGCAAAGCCAAGTGTTCCGACTGGCCATCGCTCGATACTGGTTCGATGATGGCGGCACGGCAGGCTTCGCTCATGCGGAAGCGTACTTCGGCTGCGTCCATATTCTCCAAAACCATTTTGAGGTTCTCGGCGTGAAAAGCGATACGGATTTCATTCCCTTGGCAAGTGCAAAATACGGTTTCCTCGGCCGAAGTGGCATTGTCAAAGTCATGCCCCGTGAGGAGCAATGCCATGCCCGAAAAAGACAATACAAGCTGGCGGCTCGTCCTTTCCGCGAATATGCCCACACGACGGATGGCAGATAACAAAGCTTGGCGGTCGATGGTCGCTTCCTTGTCGCTGTTGGTGGGAACAATGGCATTATAGTTGGGATATACCCCCTCTATCAACCGTGTGCTAAAGCTGTCCGTGTCGGTTTTGAACACAATGTTCCGCTCGTTGTATGCCACTTCCACGTTGCCCTCCTTCTTCTGTAACAACAACTTGACAATCTTTGCTGCCTTTGCCGACAAGATGAAACGGCAATCTTCCACATTTCCTGCTAAGGGATAGGTGTTGCGCACCAACTTGTGCCCATCGGAGGCGGCACACTCCACCTTTTCACCTGCAAAAGTGTAGCTTATCCCTGTCATTACAGGTCGCTGGGCATCGTATGAAACGGCATAAAGCGATTGGTCAATGGAATTGCATAATGTGGCAGCGTCCATGTCGAAGCGAATGTCACTCTCATCTTGCATCATGGGATATTCATCGCTGCCAAACCCTGCCATGTCGTAATGTCCGTTCAAATAGTGGATGGTCACGCTTTTGTCATTATCATTGATGGTGAAGGTAATCGGCTGTTCGGGCAGATTTCTCACTGCCTCCAACAAGGTGGACGCCGTGATGCACACTTTGCCTGTTCCCTCCTGTCCTGTAATATCCAGCGAGCCGTGCCATACACATTCCAAGTCAGAGGCGGTCACTTCCAGCGGTGTGTCTTCTTTCACCTCCAGCATGAACGTGGAAAGGATGGGCAGTGCCGGTTTGTTGTTCATTACTTTGGCCATTGCAGCCAGTTTGTTCGCCATTGCGGTTGATGATACTGTAAATTTCATAATGATGATGTTTTTATTTCCCTGCTATCGGGCTGCTTGCCCTTGCCTCAGGAAGTTATTTTTCGGTGCAGGATGAGCCGCCCGCCTATGACGCAAACTTTTTGGCAGGAATACGCTTTGGACAAAGGAGAAAGGAAGATTCCTGCCACCGGGATAACCACTACATTCCTGCCTTAGTTCCAAAAGTTTTCGGCATCAACAGCGGACGACTGAAATTCGCACAAGAAAATACGCCCGGCGGCAAGGGCATGGACACGAACGGTAAGAAGTCTGTACAACCGGATGACTGTCAGCATGTAAAAGGAATAACAAAGTAAAATTGTATCTTTGATATTCCCTTGGAAAACACTCCATGCTGCCGTCGATTTTGCTAATTTTGCCGTCTTTTATTCAAGCAACTGAAAACAGATGGAACGATTAGTCATCCTATTATTGCTAATCCTGATACTGGTTACACGGTATGGGAGAAGAAAGCTGGGCGAAGCCTATTGCGCTGCCGCCAAGTATGCGCCTACTTTGGAACTGCGCAGGGATTTCAGCCGCAAGGCGGTGTTGGCGGGCAACCGGGAAGCAAGGAAAATTTTCCCCATCACCGTTGCGAGGTTTGCGGCCGACCATCAGCCGCTGAAAGTGTTCAAGAGGAAGAAAATCCCCTGCGTATTTACGGACTATTACTTCCCGTCATGGTACAATCCATACTTGAGTGAAGCACAAAAACAGTTCTGCCAATCCATTTTGGATTTCAAGGACGGCAAGCATGATGGCATCCGTTTCCTTGTGGCCGGAATAGAGAGATTGAAACCCCAACCAGGTACCATTGTCATGTTCATGCCGTGCAGTACACAGCGCAAATATTGGAGGCGGTTCAAAACGATGGCAGACTATGTACATGACGAATATCCGGAACTTGTGTGCGGCATATCGTATGTCCGTTACACGGGCGACAGGGAGAGTTTGCACCTGCAAAAGGACAGAGGAAATGTTACATTGGAGAAAAATTATTTCTTCAAAGAGGACTTGGCGGGCAAGGAGGTATTAGTGGTGGATGACATCCTTACAACAGGGAATAGCCTGCAAGATTTCAGAAAGGAAGTGGAAGCGGACGGTGGCAAGGTGGTAGGTGCCATTTTTGCCGCCGAGACATTCAAAATGCCCAATGCTTTCTGGTGTTATTTGGAAGCGTTAGGCTGGTCGGAAGATGATGCGGGGAAATATGAATCCAAGCCCGAAGATACCGTTGTGGATTATCCATACCAACGTCGTAAATGGGGTGTCTATGATGAAGAACCGGAAGACATTGATTGGATGCCCGACAGGACGATTATTCATGGGAACAGCATGATAAACTTGTGGTATGGCAAAAGAAAAGGGAAGAATGTAGTGGTAAAAAAGGAAATCTTGCCGTTGGATCCGGAGAGCGATGAACCTTGCAGCGACGACTTGTCTGAATTTGACTTGCGGATATAAGACTGGCCGGCTTTCACAAGCCAGCCAACCCCTAAGAATCCTTGGTTCAAACCAATGAAATAAGTTATTTCAAGCCATTCTTATTATTATGAACAACAAGCACCTAATCTGTCGTGTCCGATGATGGTAACAGCAACCTTACACAAGCATTGCGGTTGGCTTCTACGGGATTGTACTTGTCGATGCCGCCGGCTGAAACCGTTTCTATCCTATCGGCATCCACGCCACGTCTTCGCAACTCTCCGGCCATGTATGCGGCACGCCTTTGCGACAAGCCATTGTTGATGGTGTCGTTTCCGGTAGCACTGTCTGCCGCACCGATGATTTGGATGCGCAACCCGTGCTTCTTGACAATCCGGGCGATACCGTCCAGGTTGACCAACTGCGAATTGTCGGTAAGCCTGTCGGTGTCCAGCACGAAGAAAAAATAAATGGGCGGGCCGATATATCCGCCGTCCACAAGAAAGGATGAAACAATGGAATCATTGCCTTGGAAGGAGCCGCCACTTCTATAAATGGGATCCATGTCGTATGCCATATAAACGGTGTCTTTACTGTGGATAAAAGCGGTATCGCCTTTATGCTTGTCCTTGTTCGCTTGGGCATCGCGCAGCCTTGCACGAAGCGAGTTCAACCCGCTGTAATTATTCTTAGGATAGCCGATTGACAATCCTTTGCCTTCAACTTCATCTTTCATCGAAGAAAACCTGTCCGCATACTTGTCAAGCAGCCCTTCCAACTTCAAAATCTTCTCCAATTCGGCAATGATGCGGGTGATATTACTGCTCTTCTGCCAGAGCCGGTCATTCTCATTGCGCAAGCTGCGGGCATAGCAGGTCAACCGCTCGTTACGCTCGATGTAAGGGGCGGCATCAACCACACGTTTCCAACCTTTCTTGCCGATAGTATAGGAGAATCCGGCGGTCAGGGATAGCAGACGGTCGCCCCACTTGTTACCTGCGCCCATGCCGTCAAAGTCCTTGAAGGTGGTGGCACAGCCAAGTTCAGCCGTGAGGTGCAGGCGGTCGGTCAAGCGGTATCGTCCTTGTACCCCGTAAGAAACGGCAAAGGGATGGCGGCCTAATTTGTCATTGTGCAGGATGCCCAAGCCAACGTAGGGAGCCAAGTCCCAGCGGAAATCCTCTTTGGTACGTGAGAAGCCCGACAACACGTTCCACATCAAGTCGGCATGGAGATGCAGGAAGTCCTTTGATTCAAGTTGTGCGTCCTTGAACTGCAAGCCTTGGAAGGCGATTCGTGTGCCGATGGCCGGTGTGAACCACTTGCCCACGGAAACGGACAATGCTGGCTTTGTTCGGTCAAAGATGTCACCACAACCAAGCGGTGAACCGACGAATGCCGACACGCCGCCGGACACGTTCACGAACCAGTTGCCACGCCAAGGGGAAACTTCCACGGCATTCTCCAAATAGGCCGGCTCCAACGGTTGCAACAATTCCTCCCACTGCGGAAGGATCTCCCATCGGATGGTGTCCGTCATGGGAACATTGTACGCCCTTGCCATGAGTGGCAGGGACAATACAGATAGCAATAAAAATCTCCTTATCATATTTATCTGTGTATTTGTTTTCTGTTTGCAAAAGAAATGATTCGCCGCGTCTGCAAAGAGGCCGAAAGCCTCTTTCAACTCGTGCTTAACAAGAATTTCGGTAGCGGCAATTTATCATACTGTCAATCATACTGTAAGGCATAGGAAATAGGCTATTGAAAATCACTTGCCTTGTCATTTCCGGCGGACGCTTTTGCCACCTTTGGGCTTCATCATCCGGCTTGCTTGCATCAGACAGCGTCTTGCCCACGCCCGGTCATCCTCGTCCTCATTGCGCCCCCAAGGCAGGTCGCTGCCGCCACCTCCGCCGCCGTGGCTTTCTGCAAACGTTGTGGCCAAGTCCACATAGTTTGCAAAGAGGTAGATGGCGCATTTGAAAATATCCTCGCCACGCTCGGCCACGTCTTTCAGCAGCGTACCATCGAACAGGCTTTGGCCTTCACCGTCCAATGCAGGAAGCAATGACTTGAATTCATGCAATATGTCGCCCAACAGTGCATCGGCAAGGCGATAGCGCACCTGATGTTCCAAGTCATAGGTGGCTGCTTTGAGGTCTTGACGGTATTCCAACGCACGTTCCCGTGTTTCTTCCTCTAACTGGCGAAGTTCTGAGAGTTGCTTGTCCGCTATTTCCAATTTGTTGCGCTTGTCGGTGAGGTTGTCAAGCACTTTCTGCAAGTCAAGGTCGAGTTTGCTTATCTTCTTGCGCAGTTCCTCCGAATCGCCACGGCCTGCTTTCAACTCTTCTGCAAGGGCTTCCATCTCGGCAATCATCTGCTTCTTTTTCTCCTCTAAGTTGGCGGTCATCGTACCAAGTCCTTTCACCCGTTTCTCGGCAAAGCGAATGTCGGCAAGCAACTCTCCGAGCAACTTTCTGTTGTTCTCAATCTGTTCCTCCAGGGTCGTGCATTCCTCGCTCAATGCACGGCGGTATTCTTCCGTTGTACGGTGTTTCGCTCCTGTCACGGCTATGCTGTTGCCACGCTTCATTCCCCACTTCTCGTTCACCTTGGCAAACTCGTCGTGGAGTGCGAAGAAACGCTTCTTGGAATCATAAATCTTCCCTCCGAAAACCTTGTTGAACGAGATTTTATTCCGTTCATCCACCGGTATCACGGTGCAGTGCACATGTGGGTTCAGTTCATCGAGGTGTACATAGAAGCCGATGACGTTTTCCTCGCCCCAGTGTTCACACGCAAACCTGTACACATCCATTGCCCAACGCTCTATGTCCTTGTTGCGCCGGATATGCGAGTTGTCAGCCCCGTGCGTGAAGTCCACTCTTTGGTTGCCAAAGGCTATCTCGTGCATTCTTTCCCTTGAGCCGCCAAAGATGATGTTTGCTACGGTGCGGTACTGCGGTTCGCACAATTTTGCGTTCGGGTCGGTTATGCCACGTTCCCGCAGATTGTCCGCCATGCGCCTGGTGATAGTCCTCGACTTATCGACCGGCTGGATAATGCCGCCTTTCACAATCTCGAAATTGAGGTGTTCGCGGTTTCGGTCATAGTTGCCATGCTTCGTTGCCCACTCCCAACCTTTTTCCGTCCAGTTACGCTGGTGTTCGTCGCTTTGGCCTACACTCATGCCCTTTCCGGGTCTTATGTCCAATACCTGTTTGATGTCATTTGCCATAATTCAGTCTGTTTTTTCAGCTTGCTGCCGCCCTGGGCGGTTCCTGCATTTTGCCCGGTTGGGGCAAAGTGCGTATTAGGCTACGCAGGCAGAGCCTGTCTTCGTGGGCAAGCCCTGTCGTCAGGGTCGGAGGTCAAGACCTCCGTCTTTACCCATCCGGCTTGCCGGGATGCTTTGTACGTAGTCCTGTGAAGCACAGCGCAGGGGAAACAAACCATCCTAACTTAGTTTTCCAATTCGCCCGTGGGTTTGGTTCCATCATGCGGTTTAAGCCCGTTGTGGGGCTTTTCTTGCGTTATAAAGGGGAGATAATGCCGTAGAATGGTGTCGGCAGTTTCATTGCCGCTACAAGTGGCTTGTGCTTCCCGCAGGTTTCTTGTCTCGAAGAGCCGCAATCCGGCGAGCGTCAACCGCTGTAGGAAACGCGCAAGGTCTTTGCCACATTCGTCCACGTACAGTCGTTCGAGGGCTTCATTCACCCGTTCATCAGCTGGAATGATGCTTGTGCGTTGGAGGATGGTATGGGCTATCAGTTTGTGCAGGCGTTCGCCTGTGGACGCTTGCCGGCCGGAGCGTTTGTCTGTCGGTTCGGATACAAACAGCTTATCCGTTTCGGTGATGAAGTGTGCAAGCATTTCCACCCATTCTTCAATGGCAAGGTAGCCACACAGCCAACGGTTCAAAAGCAATTCTTCTTCCGATAAAAAGGGTGCTTGTGAGTTCTCCCCGTCCGGCACAACGCAAGTGGCAGTAAGGATGAAATAACCGCTGCGGCCAATGACTTTGACCGCACCCGCTTCCTCCAATGCAGTGAGGAACTTCCTTACCGTGGTGCGGTGCCAGTTCCAATGTTTGGCAAGTCCGCTGACCGTCAACGCCACTTGTCTTTCAGGCAAAGGTTTGGCGATGGCAGGGAACTCTTTCTTGTCCCCGGTGGCTATCTCTATGAGATTGCGGAACGCAGCCATTTTTGAGCATTTGTCGCCAGATTCGGGATTGAGGTATGCAAGCAAACCGTTGTCGATTTGGATGCGGCATTTAGTCGTTTCATTTTCTTTCATGCGTGATTTGTTTTAATCGTTATCCTGTTCAATCAAGTTAGGTCGGATGGAAAGGAAAGTCTTTCTTGTAAGCCAACTTTCCAATGGCCAAGACTTTCTACCGCCATTTGTAATAGTCCGTTACAATGTTGTGCGGGGATTCCAAGTATGCTTTCAGCTTATCGGATGAAGCCGCGCGTACAGTCCGTGAGGGATAGAACACAGTGCCGAATGCGAGTGTGGCCACCGTGATGCCGAGGGGCAGCGTATGAGGAACGAAAAGCAGCGTCATCGCCGCCATTGCCGACCAGAACAGGCGACGTTTCCGTTGAAGGAAGTCGAATACCCGCTCAGTGTTCTTATGGGAATATAGAGCCAGGCAGGCAATGGATGACAAGGCCAGCTCATAGACATTCCCAAAGGCATTCAGGTGGTAGAAGTGGAACACCATGAGCGTGGCGAGCATTCCCAGCGAGTAGCATCTGCGGAAGCTGCGGCTCCACGTCATGCGCAAATAAAACTGGAGCATGGCAGGGCGTTCACTTTTGTATAGAAAAGGAAGCACGGCATACGCCAGAATGAAAAGCATATAAAGGATTGGAATAACCATTGTCTTGTGATTTGGGGGTTACAGTTCAAGTTCCAAGTGGATGAGTTTGTGCGAGGCGAGGCGGATGATGTCCTCCGCGTCCTGCATGGAGAGTGTGCCCAATTGGCAGCGTTCCTTGAAGCCCGGACGCCGCTTGAGCGAGTTCACCGCACGGTCAAGACGGTATTCGGGAATATCCCACACATGCCCTTTGGGATATGCGCCATGTGCTGTCCGTGCCACCAAGGAAAGCACCCTGCAACGGATGGGATGCAGGCCGCCTCCGGAATGCAGCATGAAGTTGCCGGTGCGGTCAGTGTCCAGCACGTCCACCCAAGTACGGCACTCATGGATGGTGGCGGCGAGTTGACGGTACAGGACTTCCTTCATAGGCAGATAAAGTCTTTGAGCAGTTCCTCTTCCTTGACGGCATACAGGAGTTTGCCGCCTTTCGTCACCCTCACAAGCTCTTCTCGGAGTTCGCTCCCCATCACTTCCAATGAATCGTAGAGGGTCACATAGAGCGTATCGCACTCAATGTGGTCGTTGGCTTGTGCGTTCAACTTGTACATGTGGCCGAAGCGGGGGTTGGAGTAAGCGCAGCACCGCTGGCCGAACGGGGTGTCGCCGCTCGGCACATGGTGGTAAAGAAGTACCAGTTCCATCTGATCCTCCAACTCGTCGATAAGTTCCTCGATGGGGTAAACTTTGGGCAGGCGGAAGGTGAGCAAGGCATAATCCTCGTACACCTCCGCCCCTTGGAAAAGACTTTGTGAAACCAACGCCGGCATCTCCAAGGATGCGAGCGTGATGAATCGGTCGATTTGTTCTTTTTGCATATTGTCGTTTGATGATTTGATTCGTATCGGTGTGGCGGGCAACAGGATTATCTGTAGCCCAAAATGAATGTTTCCATCAGGAGCACGGGCAAGCCTTCAACGTCCAAAGGGAAGTCAATGCCTTTCAGTCTGGCCAAAGCCTGGGGTGTCCGTTCTGCCAGTTTCTCCATTGTGCGCAACTGTTCTTCGTCCATGAGTGCGTATGCGAAACTGTCGAATGAAATCCACGGTTGCAAAATCATCCAAAGGTAAGCGGCGGCTTGCCCGTTGTCCGTGAGGCGCAAGCGTGGCAAACCGTCCACACTGGCTTCAGCTTTTTGTAAAAGCCGCCTGTTGTTGCGCATCGCCAACAGGATGACCACCTCGGACTTGCCGAATACAGGCCGCTCCTTGTCGGCAAGACCAATAATGCCGCGCATGACTTCTTCGGTGTTTCGGGTGATGCCGTCCAATGGCGTATTTCCGGGACTGAGCGAAAACAAATGAAGCAGGAACGAGCGGAAAGCCACATCCTCTTGCCGGAGGAAGTCGATGGCCTCTTTCTTTGTTCGCAGGCCTTTGGCAAGGGTGCTTTCCAATAATCCATTATACTTGCGGATGACCTCTTTGCCGCTGCCTTTATAAACTGGGATTGCGTTTGCATTGCGGTAGAACAGATGGACGGAACCGACCAGCCCTTGTGACATGGAGTCCATTTCTACATCGTTCAAGCCATGTATAACGGTAAGATAGTCTGCAAAACTTCTTTTCTGGCTGTTTATCAAGCGTGCCATTTGCAAGGCGATGGAGTCGCCAAGGACGATATGGTTGCCGTTGACATGGGCGTGGCTGCTGTCTGTCGTATCATTTGACATAGCGAATGACACTGCGGCATCCAGCTTTCTCCATTCCTTGACCAGTGAGATGATTTCGTCCGTGCCGGCATTACTCCTGCCTTTGAGCGATTGTAAGAAATCGTTATAAGCGGCCATCGCTTCCTCTGCCGTGGTGAGGGCATCTTTATGGGATGAACGGCATCCCAAGAGCAGTGCCGCCATCAAGAGCAAGCAAATAATGCTTATAGTATGATTTTTTAGAATTGGTAATGAATGGCATTTGCCACCTGAAAAACGCAGCGGTTTCACCTGCCACTTGACCAACCGTCCTTTTGATGCTGTCTGTTCCATTGGAGTAAATTTGATATTGACGGCGCAAAATTATAGCAAGGGATTTACAATGCGCCTATGGGCGCTGCATTGTTATTCATTCTTAGGTAATCATACCTTGAATATGATTTTACTAACTGTTTGCCAGTCTGTTAGTGGATAACAAATGACACAAAAAAGGATTTTGCCGGTCAAAGGATATAAAAGGGTATTCAGCCGTGAAGACAAGCCACAAAGAGCTGTCGGCAAAGGTGACACATTGTGCAAGGTATCTGCTGTACATGGCGACAACTTGGTGTATAAAGGTTAGTAGCTACAAGTGCATGTTTCCTGTGGCATTCACCATCTTTCTCGCATAAAAATCATACTTTTGCAACCGTAACGCTAATCAGGTATATTTAATGGCTACAATAGGCTATTTGCCGTATCTTCCCAAGTATGCGGAGGGAGCGGCTGACAAGAAATGGATGGAGGACTTCGGCTGTGACCGTATTGTGGAGGAAAAGCCCGAAGAAGGGACATACCGCATGGGATGGGACACTCTCTTGGAGAGCATCGGCAAGGGTGATACATTGGTCGTTTCCAAACTCGCGCATGTCATCAAAGGGGCAAGGCAGTTGTCATTCTTTCTGGAGTTTTGCAGGATAAAATCGGTGCGGCTTATTGCCCTGCATGACGGTGTCGATTCGGGCAATGAACTGTTTCCAGAAACCAAGACATCGGACTTGCTGAAAGTGATTGCCCGGTTGCCCGAAGAGGCAAACGCCGTGCGCAAAATGGCCTCCCGTCCGGGGCGATGGACGAAAGGGATAAAGGTGCTTTCGCAAGCCGCTTATGGGCGCGTGGAACGGAATAAACTTGTGGTGAATATGTATAAGAGCGGCTACACCATCGATGATATTTGGAAGGCCAGCGGCTTCCGTAGCCGCAGTTCCATCTTCCGGGTGTTGAAGGATACAGGAGTGGAACTGAAACGCCATTATAAGAAGGCATAAAAAAACAGAGTTATTATAGGGTTTTAGGATGTTGTACAGAGGCAAAGAGAGGCAAAGTTGAGACCTTTAAGTTTTTTATGATTGAAATCGAGAGCTACCTTAAATGTTTTTTGTAACTTTGCAACGCAGAGTATGTATAAGCTAAAAATGGATATTGAATATTGTAATTCTAAAGAAGTTAAATGTTATCGTGACTATGTGCTCCATCCTGATGACAGAGCTGCGTCCAGGGCTTTTTCTAAGTTGTTTGGGGCAAATCTGATGGAGCCAGCCAAGAAATTGCACGACCGTCTGACTTCATTTGTTTCAGCTGGTGCGTATAATGCAGTGTTTGGTACAACAGACAATCGTATTGAAATAAAACAAGGATGCGCAAATAAAGAGCCTTTAGTACTTAAAGTTCGCGTAGGCCGTGGACCAAGAAAGTTCTTTAATCATATAACTGATGAAATTGGAAATTTCTTACTAACTAAAGATTGGGTTGGAGATTTCAATTCTATTGTAAAAATATATGTAATAGCTGTTAATAATCACGATTATAATAAAGTATAATATGGCTGCACTTGAAAAAATACCTGTTCTTAATCCTTTGACTCTGCGGAATACAGTCGGAGGAGAACTTGCTGATATGTTCGAGGCTCGCGGCATAGAGAATTATGAAGAACTTATCGGTGTCAAAAAATTGCGAAGTAGGGAGCGTTTGTCAAACAGAATTTTGATAAAAGCTTCAGAATTGTTGTCTGCACCTGATTTGGTTAGCTATTTAATAGCTTTCCAAAAAAAATATCTTGAGGAAAAGCCTCGGTATATGGCTAATTATGCGCAAGCAAAAAGGAATTATACAAAGCTTAAGAAAGTGTTCCCGTTACTTCGTGGCGAATTTACAGATGGATACGATGTCCTTGATGACATTATGGATTTCTTTGGAGTTTCATCTGAAGAAGAAATTTTTGAGAAATCAGAAATGCAAGCGGCATTATTTCGCAAGCAAAACAATATGGATGTAGATTCCATTAATCTTCATGCATGGCTACGTAGAGGCGAACTTGACTTTTACAATCTCACTCTTCCTGATTACGATGAGAATGGTTTGAAATCGTGGATTGAAACAAGAGAATGGATTAACCATTTAGAGGATGTCGAGTATTTCAAATCATTACCGTCAATTCTTTCTCAGTTCGGTGTTGGTTTGGTTTTTGTACCTTCATTACCCAAAATTGTTTATGGTGCTGTTAGATGGTTTGAAGGGAAACCGCTTATTCAAATTTCTGACCGGGGACACGATTTAGCATCTTGTTGGTTTACTTTATTCCATGAATTTGGTCATGTACTTAAACACAAGAATCAAGAAATATATGAAGGGGGCTTAAATGAGTCAAAAACTCAGAAAGATAAGAAAGAAAGGGAGGCCAATAAGTTTGCCAATGAATATCTTTTCAATGGCGATGAATTGAGAAAAGTCGTTTTTGAACGTAAACGTTTAGGGTTACCAATGACAGCAAGGGCATTGGCACAAGAATTTGATGTACACCCAATTTTTGCCTCATATTGGTTACTAAAAGCACAATATGCTCCAGCATTCCAACAAAGAGTGCCTATTGATTTTGTATCACAATATCAGTAATTTTCTTTACATAATATATTGAGCATCCACATTATCGTTATTTACGACATTGTGGATGCTTATTATTTGTCAAGGAAAAGTGATTAGGCTGTCTGTCTTTGCCGCGCCAAGGCGTTTTGGACGGCATCGTTCAGTTGTGTCAGCCAAATGTGGCTACCGCATGGAAGTTGCTGTTCCTCCAAGACAAAGGGCAGGGAATGGTCTGCCACTTGTACTTTCAACCGTCCTCCCTCAAGGGTAAGCCCTGTTACCGTTCCGCAGCGGGTGCGTCCGTTTTCGTCCGTCCAGCCCATGCGGACATCAATACCCATTGGCACGGATTGGAGCCGGTTCTCTTGTATGGTTTGTCTAAGGGCTTGCAGGGCGTTTCGCTTCATGCCGTCAAGGATAACCCCGATAGATTGGGGTGTGAATGCTCTTGTCATCATAAGATGTCCGTTAAAGATAAACATTCTTTCCTAAGAAACCGTTGGTACTCGGCTTCATCCTTACCCCGCTCAATGGCTTCATCAATGACACGACCAAGCTCGCAAAAATACACTTCCTCGCCGATGCACTCTGTCCCGGCATAGTTTTGCAGATACACCTCGTAATAGTCCATGTCATTGTAAGCAATGATGACATTGCCACGGAACAGACGCCCGTTCACGCTGAATTTGAGGGCAGCCATGCCTTTGTATTCTGTAGCCACAAAGTTCTCGATGCCCCATGAACGAATGACATTCAATGGGCTCATACCCACCAGTTGGTCTTTGATGGTATTCGCCATCTCTAAAACATAATCCTTATCCATATTCAATTCTATTATGATTAGTCAAAGTTTTCTTCTTCGTCAATGATTACGCGGACGTTCCTTTTGCCATAGATGTATTGGAATGCCTGCACTATGATGTCAAACAGCCTGCCGCTTTCCGTGTACCCTATGTCCAACTCCTTCGTCCAATAGTCAAAACTGAAATCTGCCGTTTCGCCCGAATAGCGGTCTGTCGTGTTGTAAACTGTAACGTCCACATAGTCTGTCGTGCCGCTTTGCAGGCTCACCAAATGACCGTAATAACAGAACTCCATGTTGTTGGAGGGGCTGGTGGTAATTTTCTCCACCAGCCTGTTGATGTAGTTGTACCGTTTCCTGTTCATAGCGGCATCATTTCGTCAATTCCTACCGTAAACCCATAGCCGTCCTCCGTGCGGAACTCATACAGCCGTTCCAGGTCGTGCAGCACTTCACCTTTGCAGAAGTTTTCCATTGCTTCCTCAATCTCCTTGTCCATTGCGGCTTTCGCACATTCAAGGGTGGCATACAAGGCATGGCAATCCGACACACAGTCACTTTGTTCAAGCAAGGTATAAACCAAATACACAGCGTTCCTTTCCATATAGTCCATATCGTTTTTAGATGTAAGGGATATAACGTCCGTTCTCTTCCAAGTAAGCCATGATGTCTTTCGCTTCCTCATGCGATGCACGGTTGCGGTCATCATAACGCCTTTTGTCATCGGCCATCACCGCAAGGCACTCTTTCAACAGTTTGTACAGGTTCTGCTGCAAGGTCGGGTGCATCAACGGAATGGAAGCGGCAAAGGCTGTATAGTCAAAGCCGTAGTCGTTCAAAGCATCTTTCACCTGCATGGCAAGGCGGTACTCTTTCATTTCTCTGAGATTTTCAAATTTCTTGTTCATATCCGTAGATGTTTAAGTGAAACTTTTCCCTTTCATCGGCTCCTTTCCCCGAAGCCTGTTTGGGATTTACGGATGCTTGGTCCGGACATCGGTCCTGCTTCACCTGACGCTTTTTCTTGCCGAATACGCTCCGCAGGAGGAAGATTCCGCAAGAAATCCACTTCAAAGCGTGACAGGTCAAGCACGATGCCCGACATTCGCAGCCGGAAACCCAAACGGTGAGGGGCAAGGAGTGAATGCCATGCAGACAGGTATAAAAGGAGTAATGGTTTTAGCTATGATGGGATAAGGAGATTAGGCAAGTATAACAGGGATAGAACCAGGGAATAAAGTGCTATAAGTGGCCAAACGCTATAAATGGAATCGGGCTGGGTAGTCCATGCGAGGAAACCTTGCCCCGACCTCCCCACATGGATTGCCTTTGTCAAAACCATTCGGGATTATCCCTCCTTAGTTCCTCTACCAGTTCTTTGTCGGGCAAGGCAAGGGTATGTTCGTCGGTGAAATAGAAAATCTCATCGTAGATGTCCGATGCTTCCTCGCTGGCAAAGCCCTCGTTGTCGTCCTCAAAACTGCCGGCTGCAAAGCGTCAAGCAGAGCCGTGCTGCCTATAGTCAATAACTCGCCTTGGTTGTCTTTCACCATGCGGCATGGGTACTTCACGCCGCCAAATTTGATTTCTGTAATAATCATACGTTTGTAATGTTAAATGGTTAGTATAAGTTGTTTATATCCAATCCCATGCGTTCCGCCCTGCGGCAAGTGTAGAACGTGCCGCCTTTCGGCTCGCCATTGTAATAGGCGATGATGTGGCTGGCACGGTTCAGCATATAGTCGTTACGCCTGAGAAAACAACCGTCAAAGTAAGTTGCGCTCAGGCATACCACGTTGTCAGCCTTGCCGAGAATGGAACTGTAACGTTTTTTGTCCGCTGGATTGAACTTGCAGGATTGCCCACGGAAAGGGATGACGGCTGTCAGCCGGATGTCGGGATAGTCGGCTTTCATCGCCAACAGCGTTTCAGCCGCAAGCATGTCAAAGCCCACCGCCATGCCGCAAAGGAAGTGGCGGATGCCCGAATGGCAGCAATCCGTGATAGCCCTTTCAAGATTGGTTTTCAACCGCCGCCTGTCGTTGTAGCGGATAAAGCGGTGTCCTGTGAACGCTGCCGCCTTTGTGATGTCTGTCTGTATCATCATCTTACCTTGTAGAATGTTTTTGCCAAGAACAAACCTCCCAATACATTTGCGCCACATGCTTCCAAGTTGTCGGCTGTGGTGGCGTAGGATATGCCTTTGGTGATGATGTCGTCAAAAAGCAACACATCCTTGCCCTTGAAGAAATCAGTGTCATAGTCTGCCATTTGAGCCGTCCGCACCTCGGTTTCATCCTTTCGGTGTTCGTGGACTGCCAGCCTCTCTGCCGACACTTGCATATGGGGATAGCCGTTGATGGCATGGGTGAGTTCGCACACTCTCTCCGAAAAACGCTTGTAGCGCAGTTCGTTCTTCTCTTGCGTGGATGCAGGTACGCAGGTGAATACGATGCTTGTGAGCCGACTGCCGAAAAGCTCTTGCAGGTGTCTGGCGGTCATTAGGGCTACTTGTTCGTATGCCCGTCCGTCCTTGAAATCCCAAATGGTCTGCCGGTCAGCCTTTTGCTGCTCGCCCACGTTCTTGATGCGCACCGGATAGTATTTCATCAGCCACACCATTACTTTGTTTGCCTGTCCTGTTATGTTCTTATCCATTGTCATTGATTTTGAGGATTTAACTTCTTCCCCTGTCATCGGCTCCTTTACAAGCCTGTATCGGGGTTATTTTTCTGCATCGTCAATAGGCAAAGGACAATCAGGCAAATCCGGTGGTGGAAATACGCTTTCCGTGCAACAGAAAGGAAGATTTCCGCCAATCACCTGTGGTGGCTTGCCGGATTTGCAAGGATTGGACACAGCCTGTTATTTTTGCAGGAAAATAACCCGATGCAGGTGCGGGAAGGGAATAGAATCAGACTGGTATAAGAGGTGGGGCGTTGTATAAAGGCGGGTGTTGCTAAAACTGGACTATAACAGTTTCCGGCTTGGGCGGGTCTGACAATCGCCTGCAAGGCAGACAAGAGAGGACGCTTGTTGGCCGGGGACAGGCATACGAGGTTGTTTCAGCAAGGCTGAAGTTCCCGTGTGCCTGTCCCAGGACAACGTGCGTCCGTCTGCCCTCCATGCGTGGGTCTGCCCAATGGACAGACGTGCGCAAGGACAGGCCACCGCTGATTGTTCCGGGTCGGGAAGCCGGATGACTGGTATAAAAGGAGATAGCGCAAGCCCATATAAAAGGCAGGGAAAGATACAAATGGCGGGAGCCATAGGATAAGGTGGCGACTGCGCACCTATTATATAATAGGAAAGGCAGCTTGTCTGCCCGACGGCTTGGGCTGCAAATAAAGCCTTGCTTGGGCAAATGGAAAATTCCCTGCCTTGTTTCTCAACAAAGCAGGGGAAAAGTGTCAAATATGAAGTCGGTTATGCTGCCGGTACTGTCACAGGCTCGGTTGCCGGTGCAAATTCGGTGGGGCGTTCCGCTTCTTCAAGGGCACGGTTGATGCGCTCCTGCAATTCCTTGCACTCCTGTTTGAGCCGTTTCAGTTCTTCTTCCTTGCCCCAACGCTTAGCCATCACTTGCTGCAAGGTGGGAATTTCTTCTTCCAAATGTTTCAACCGTTCGGTTTGACGTTCCATCAGCTTGGGTATGTTTTCCAAGGTGGTCTGTGGAAACATTGCAGCCGCCGCAAAACTCGGTGGCAATGAGCCGGACATTCCGCACTTGTATTTCAAGCCGCTCTTGCCCTCCACGAAAAACGTGTTGCGGTCAAAGCTGCCGTCAAGACGATACTCGCTGCGTACCAACAGCCGTAAGCCGTTGTAACTGCCGATGGGCGTAAAGTCGCCACGGTGTTTTCTTGACAAGGTGTGCAAGGCCCGCCCTGTTTCCTCGGCTGTCAGTTGGGCATTGCCGTTTGTCTCAATGACGCAATTTTCCTTATGGGTGTTGAAATACTCCCAATCCTCTGTCATGCGCCCGATGTTACGCTTGCAGGTGCCTATCTCTTGGCGGTCGCCCTCTGCCTTGCGCTCCGCCCGGTAACGCTCCTTGTTGAAAGCCGCCTGTTCCTTTTCCAAGCGCATGATTTTGTTGTCGAGCTTCGCCTTGTCCAAAAGGTCAGTGTTGCCCGAAAGAATGGCCACGAACTCGGCAAAGTTCATGCCTGTGTCCTCGTCCATGCCGTCCTCGTCTATGCGGCGCACGGCTATCGTGCCGTTGTTGATTTGGTTGATGAAAAGCTGCTTGTTGCGCAAGAGGTTGAACTTGTAGGCATCCAAAGTCTTTTCCGTGCCGTAGATGATGATGTCAACCACGTTGCCGCCCCATAGTTTCACGGTGTTGCCTTTGCGCACCGCCCGACCGTTGCGCTGTTCCAAGTCGGCAGGACGATCGGGTAGGTCAAGGGCATTACTGCCCTCTTCCCCCCCTCAGAACCGTACATGAGGGTTTCCCCTCATACGGCTCAAGCTTTTCTAAGTCTCTGTTTATATGCAGAGACCGGCTCATGCTACTTCTTGTTTCCATTGGATTTACGGGATAATTTGAAACATTCATCATGAACCAGCAGATTGCATTTCCGTCCGTCTTGGACGGTTGGCATTACGTTCCATGCCTTATGCGTGTCAATCGGTTCACCACATATCGGACATTTCCGTCCTTGCTTTTCCCATAAGTAAAGCAGGGACTTACGTCCTTTCAGTGTCACAAGCATCTTTGACTTCATTCTTTTATTGAAGTACAGGCGGCAGTCTGCATCAAACGGATTCATGTCCCCCTTTATCTGCGTATATTGCAGGAAAGGAAACGAAGATGCCAGTTTCAACAAGGTAAGTTGGTCTTCTTTACCGTTTGATTTCTTGAACTTAGCCGCAAAAGTCCAGCTGTTTCCTCGGATATTGTGCCAATAGCGGTCTTTTATCCACCGTTTCCCTTTCTTGGAATGACGGCGTTTAGCCCATTGCCACAAGGCGAGAAATATCTGATGGTCGATTCTGTGAAAAGAATCACGTGTCGCCCCATGCTGATAATATGCTCCCCATCCTCGGATTTTAGCATTCAACATCCTGATTAATGATTCCTGCTTGCAACCCTTATGACCTTTTGTCACCTTACGGATACTCTCCATAAAGCGTTTTTTCGGCTTTCTTGGTCGGCTTGGTCAATATTTCATTGCCGTATTTGCGGATATTGAAACCGAGAAAATCGAAACCGTCGCGGATATTGGTTATCACCGTCTTTTCTTCTGATAAGGTCAGACCTCTTTCGGACATAAAGTCGGCTACCAATGGCTTGATTTCCTTTTCAAGTGTTTCACGGTTCTCGCAGGTAATTATAAAGTCATCAGCGTAGCGGACAAGATTCACCATTGGCGAATATAACTTGCCTTTAATTCTAACTCGTTTATATTTTTCTGCAAGGACTTTCTGCAATCCGTCCAATGTCATATTGGCAAGCGTGGGAGAGATAATACCACCTTGTGGCGTTCCCTCCTCTGTCGGGAACATCTGTTTGTTGAAGATATAGCCGCATTTCAACCATTTTCGGAGCATTGCCTTATCCATAGGGATGTTGGCAAGCAGCCATTCATGGCTGATATGGTCGAAGCACCCCTTTATGTCACCCTCCAGAATCCATTCGGGAGAATAGCCTTTTCGGAGAATGTTATGGCATTGCATTACCGCATCCATACAGCGGCGTTCCTTGCAGAAACCGTATGAACGTGTGTCGGCTGTTGCTTCCGACACTGGTTCCAATGCCATGAGGTAGAGTGCTTGCATGGCTCTGTCTTTCATTGTCGGTATTCCCAACGGTCGCAGTTTGCCATTACTCTTTTTAATGTGGACTCTTCTCAATGGCTTCGGCTGGTAGCCTCTGCGTTTGAGTTCGCTTATCGCTTGTGTTTTTGCTTCGGGTTTCTCCCATGTTTCCATGTCCACCCCAGGGGTGTTGCCACCTCCGTTAGAAGTAACTCTCTTTACGGCTAAGGCTTTTGCGTAAAAAGAGTGGGTCAGCGTCCACTGCAAGGCTTTCACCTTGCCCGTTCTGCCTTCCTTCTGAGCCTTTACAATACGCGCTTGTAGCTTTCTGACAGCCAACTCTGCTTTAGTCCAGTCTATGTTATCCCAAAGAGTTTGCTGGTTGTCAGCAGGCGCACACGATTTCTTGTTTTCGTTCATTTGCTTTCCTCCTTTTGAAAGTTCTAAAAGTTAATTGTAAAGAATCACCATTTGACAACATTCGGTTTGATTGCCTCCCTAATGTCGTCACAGAAGTCTGCCCACTTTCGTGTCGGATGATGTCGCCCACATCAGCCCGTGATGCCGGTTCAATCCGTATCCGCTCCATTACAGAACGGCATTCGCTTTTTCTGTTATCTTATACCTGCACACCATTCGGCTTTCATTGCTGTCAGCTTACCTGCCATTTTTTACCTGACAGGAGATATACAGGCTTACCATGTTCCACATAGATAACTAACGGATAGGTTAGGTTCTGTCTCATCCTCCGGCGGTGCTTATATCCGTGTAATCCTACCATGGAGAGGATTAACCGACCGCTTCCCTTTTGGGTAGAGTGTGCCAGTATCTTCCACTCTTTCGTGACATTACGAAGTTTACTAACAGTTCGCTTGCGCTAACCATACTATCCAGCCTCGCCACTCTACGGTATGATACTAACCATACTTGACTTTCCCTCGCGGTTCTGTCTTGTCTTGCGAAAGTGTACTTTGTCCCGACCGCTTAATACAACATTAAGGTGCATCGGTCGGTAGGCTACCGCTGACGGAACAGCGGGTTAAAACTGATACTCGTAAGTATCATTCCAACAATTATCTATGCGACCTCATGTCGCACCCAGGGAATCTCCAAATGATGCACCGCCACCGCCCGTTGCTGTGCGTTGACACCTGTACCGAGCATGGAGGTAGAACCGAACAGCACACGGATAGAGCTGATAACCAAGGTGAAGAACAACATGAAGAACTCCATGATAAGCGTAACGGACAAAATCCTGCTTAGGGAACGGGCCTTAATAGAAATGGTCAATGACGAATTGAAGAACATCGCCCAGATTGAACACTCCAGACACCGTTCTTTCAATAACTTTATTGCCAACTCGCTCTCTGCCATAGTGGCATACTGTTTCTTTGAAAAGAAGCCCGCCATTGACGTTTGTTTCGTCAAAGACGGCAACTTACGATGTTTTGAGTTATATCGAACTCACGTTAAAATAGTTTATAACTGATTTGTGGTTAAGCCGTAATTACAATCCACAAACTGCCATTTTGTCACAACAACGTATCAAGTCAATATTGGCACATTTTTTGTGCAATTTTTACTACTTATATATTAATTATGGCTTTAATTCCAGATTTATACAAAAATGCTGTTGTTTCAATCGGCATAAAAAACGATAGTGGAACTACCAACTGGATTGGTACAGGTTTCTTAGTTGTTAGGCAGGTTGACAAGGATGGATACATTCCTTTCCTTATTTCTAATAAACACGTTTTTCAAGGGGAAAAACGTATAGTTTTCAAAATGAAAGAGCAGGGCTCAAACAATTGGGTTGAGGTTCCAGCTAATCTATCTGAAGCTGATGGTTCAACTAAATATGTCATTCATAGAAATCCAGCGATAGATATAGCCGTCTTACAACTCGATGGTGATTTTATAACTAGGAATAATCTTGAGTTTCCAGCATTCGACATTGATAAAAATGCGATGAGCTCTTCGGAATTGTTGGAGAATGGCTTTGATGATGGCTCTTTTATTTATATGCTTGGCTTCCCAATGGGTTTAGTTGTTAAAGGGGCATCTCGCCCAATTTGTCGTATGGGCTGTATGGCTAGAATATGCTCCGAACAGATATCCGAAACTAACAATATCTTAATTGACATCCAAAATTTTCCAGGGAATTCTGGATCGCCGATAATATCAAAGCCTGAATTGGTTTCGATTACAGGTACCAAAAATTTAAGCCGTAGCTTACTGGTAGGAATAGTGCATAGTTACATTCCTTTTAATGATAGATTGAGAAGTAGCCAAAGTGGGGAAATCGTAGAAATACGTAGAGAAAATAGTGGCTTGGCTTATGCTCATCCCGTAGAGTATATTCGCGAAATAATTGACCTCATTCAACCAACAGTACAAATTGAGGATTCTACCACGACAACATAAAAAAAGGAAGATATACTGTTATGGACGGGGCAGTATATCTTCTTTCTGAAATGAGTTATATTGTCATGGCGAGGGAAGATATACTGCCCTAAAACAGTAGAGGCAAAGCAAATATAAGTGGGCTATAACAGGTACGGCTTGCCAAATGAAACGGACGGACTGCCGGGCAAACAAATAGGGAACTTGCCCTTTCCCTATCAGCGGACTTGTACGCCGACAGGGAAAAGGCGTGTTCACGTTTGCCCATGACGCAGAAGCCGCGCCGCCGTTTACAGCGGCATGGCCTGCGGCACAGTCCGTCATTCCTATGATATAGGGCAAGCCGTGGGCATCGAAGATGGGTATAAGTGTCAATGTCTTTTATAAAAGGGATATAACAGGAGAAGGCAGGGGGGCATGGCACACCGGGGATATTCCCGATATGCCTTACCTTACCTAATGGTGATTAAGCGCTTATCCGCTGCCTAATCAAGTTCATGTTGCTGTTCACAAGATTGACGATGCGGTCGTGGTATTCTGTGTTTTGGTTGCATACGCCACGGCTCTGCACCACGCAAAGTTTCTTCAAATCCACCTCGACTGTTTCAATTCTTTTGTTCCCGATAGTTGCCGACAATATCAGCGAGTTCTCCTTGCGGTAGTAGGCGTTGGCATATACACAATGGTGCATCAGCGTACCCTCTTCCGCTATCTCGGCTACGCTCTCCAACACTCTGACATTCAGTGTCCCGTCCGTGATGACTATGCCGAAGAACTTGCCTTTCTGCAACAGGTAGTCTTTTTCATATTGGGCGGCTTCCTTTCTGCGCAACACTATACGTTCACGTTCCTCTCTGCGGTTGCGCTGTTCCACCAACTTGTCATGCTCCTCTTTCAAGTCGGAAGGGCAGACATATTTCGGGCTGTGAGTGTCCTTGCCCATTCTTCGCAACAGGTCGATGGTGTCGCACCACATTGAGCCGTCAGATATGGTGTAGCCGTTGCGCAGGCAGATTTTCACCGATGGCCAATAATCTTCCATGCGCATTGTGGAGCACAAGTAATGACGTAACAACGGGTATTGCCCGGCTTTTAGTAAAGTTTCGGCTTTCGGGTTGGCCAGCAATGCCGGTATGAGTTCCACCGCTTCAATGCCGTGAAGGTCGCTGCGGAAACCGTTTCTTCGTAAGGTGTCAATGACGCTGTGCCTTGGATAAGTGTCAAAAGTGGCAATATGGCGATATACATTGTTGTCTCCCCGAATGGCCATTGGTGAGCCGAAAGAAAAGGTGTCCATATACCGACCCAATATGCGCTGAATGGCGACAAGGGTCTGCTTGCCTTTGTCGTTCCACCAATACTGCCCGATTTCCAAAGCGTATGGGTGGGCTTTGCAGCCTTTCTCCATTTCCACTACCAACAGGAACATGCGCAAGGTTTGGTATTCACCGCACTTGGCAA
>ULRH01040270.1_pt1 | contig 103268 bp, 142 predicted proteins | sample 1955271 | NCBI WGS metagenome assembly ULRH01 (sample SAMEA4835677, study PRJEB28245) | human gut metagenome | biome: gut microbiome; material: fecal sample | place: Denmark | collected 2008 | reverse complement strand
TCCTGCTTCTTATGGTATGACAGATACTATGGGACGTATGCACAGTGATGCACAGTTCGCAGGTTCTTCATCTGTACCAGCTCACGTAGAGATGATGGGTCTGATCGGTATGGGTAACAACCCTATGGTTGGTGCTACTGTTGCAGTTGCAGTTTCTGTTGAGGAAGCAGCAAAGGCTGGAAAGTTCTAAGAAAATGGCGTAAATGCTAGATTTCTAGAAGTAGTCAAAAGTGATAAAATGTGACAAAATGTACATCGTTTGACCACTATTTGACCATTACTTGACTACTACATTTGACCACTATAATGTCAAATATATGGGAACCTTTCTTAACTGATTGGTTCCCTTTTTATTGTATTTTTTCTAAGTCTTCTCTAAGCCACTCTACATCTCTTTCGGTGTAAGTGGATTCGGTTATATCTTGGATATTATGTCCAACCATCTCCTTTAAAGCATATTCGTCTACGTTTGCTTTCTTACATCGAGTGATAAATGTTTTTCTTGGATCGTGAGGTCTATGCTCAGGATTCAATTTCAATTGCTGTATCACCTTCGTAAAGCGGTTCTTATATTTGTCGTATGTAACAGCATAAGAACCGGCATGTGTTTGTCCTTTATCATTGAATAGATAAGGGCTTCCTAATTCTATTGCTTTGTCATAATTCATTTTCACAAGCCCTTTTATTTTTGCGTGGATGGGGACGATACGTTGTTTGCCAGCATTCGTCTTCATTCCGGCTTTCATATACCATTCATCCATATTCACTTCATCAAGACGTAAGGTAGCGAGTTCCTGTGGTCGCCACCCCATATACATCTGAATAATCACCCAATCAGCATATTTTACAACTCCTATATTTTTCCACAATTTATCAATTTCATCTTCGCTGAAAATAATATGTGGTTTCTTAGAGTTTTCGATATCCTCAACTATGTCGTCAGATAAGTTGAACGTCCGGGCATAATTCTTATCTACAATCTCATATTCTTCAGCGTAATCAAGCAATAGATTGAACGTAGATTTAATTCTCGATTTAATCCCTGGGGATGGGTAAATCTTTTTGTCTTTTTCCTTACCTTTTGTTCCTATTCGATATCCTTCCTCGATGCATCCTTTTATGTGCCGGGCTCTAACGTCTTTCGCTCTCATATCGTATATTGATGAACAATAAGACCATGCTGCCGTAACAGTTCGAGCAGCGGAAGATGATATTTTAGAAAAATATTCATTACTCCATTTTTCATATAACTGCTCCACGGTTAGATCATCATCTAGGTCGTAGGGATTACGATTATATTCAATCAATGCCTCATAAGCCTCGTTGTATGAGGAAAAGAAGGATTGAGGTTTTAAGGATTTCAAAATAGGTTTACCTTCTGGTGTCTTTCCAACTGTAACTCTGGCTCTAAAACGATTTCTCAATGGTTTGTTTTTAATCTCAGTAATACTTCCAAAGCCATTAGGCAATCGTCGTCGCTTAGTTGTCCTTGGACGAACCTGCGATTGTTTTGAGAGCGGATAACCACAATGCGGACAAGTTAGTGCTTTATCGCTGACCTGTAATTCACATTCTGGACATTTTGTGAGCATAAGCATCACTCCTTTCTATTTTTGTGCGAACTATATTACTACGTTTTTTTATTTTGTCAACCGTTTGGGCAAACTACATCATGGGAATTCGATCAATTATCGTCTTACTTATTATGTAACAAATTTTTTGGGAAGGAGCATGATGAAAATGCCAAAAGGAAAATGTGAAGGCGGTTGTAAGAATTTGAAGCACTATGATTGGAGGTTGAGAAAAGTATACGACAAGGGTCGAGTCGCAGTACCAATTAAGGTTGAAAGACTCAAATGTAAAGATTGTGGACACATGACATTGAGATATCCGGATGATGTTTTATCGTACAAACAATATGATAAGGACATTTACGAAGGGGTCGTCGAAGGATTTATTACGCCGGATACGTACGGATTTGAAGAATACCCATCCGAGAGAACAATGCAACGTTGGCTTAAAGAGCATAAAGATGACGATATGGATAATTCTTCCAAATAAAATCAAAAACAATATACAATATTTATATTCGTATGCTATAATATATCTATAATTTTATGGGGAGGTGAAAAAACAATGCAGATGTGTCCATTTTGCGACCGGGTGTACGACGAATCAGAATACAGTCGTTGTCCTTATTGCTCTGGCGAGTTAAGAAGACGACCAAGATTACAGTTTCGTTATGTATTAGAATGGAGTGTAGAAATGCACTAATCGTAGCGCCGATCATTTACAAGCCTGTTGATAGAAATGTCAGCAGGCTTTTTTATTTTATTCGTATATTTCTTTGAATTACCCCTCCCTATATAACAACCAAATCCACCTAAGTTGTCGTGACGAATCATAGCGATTGATGTATATTCGTGTCACAAGGAGGTGAAAAGATGCAAGATATAGTATTTGGTCCCGGTTCAGTTCCGGTAGCAGTAGCTGCTAGAGTATACGGTAAGGATGCAAACTGGATTAGAGCGGGTATTGTGACTGGATATCTGGACATAGGGACCGCTACTAGGAGGGGTAAAGTAATAACGTCCATAGAACAAATGAATAGTAAGTACGGACGGATCAATTATTATATATCTCCTAAGAAATTGTATGCTGAAACTGGTTATATTTGGAAAGGAGTAACGCGATGAAATCTGAATTATCAAAGAGAAATCCATATTGGATTGAAAAACACCGGTATTACGAATTACGTCATTTTTGTTTGCAATATCCTATTTGGAAAAGTTCATACAATTCTTTGTATGGTTTATCAAAACATATACATATAAGCGATGTTACTAATTCGTCAAAAACAAAAAATATTCCAGATCCAACGGCAACGATTGCAGGAAAAAGGATGTTTTATTCAGACCGGATGAAGATGATTACGGAAACGGCAAAGAACACAGATGAGTCATTGGCAAAATATCTTGTGTGTGGTGTGACGGAAGGATTATCATACGATACGCTTCGAGCTCGCCACAATATTCCATGTTGTAGAGATACATATTATGACATGTATCGAAAGTTTTTTTGGCTGCTTAGCAATGTACGAGATTAAAATTCTAATCTAGATTAGAATTCGCGTAGAAAACAGATTGTTTTATGGAACTATAATTTATATTTTTAAGGAGGAACAATATTATGGAGATGAAGAGTTTAGGAACTTGTTATTTGTACGAGGTTACAAAAACAGGAATGACGAAATGCTTCGGAGAGGTTTTTCATCAGGATGCGATTACCAAAGAAGATGGACGCACCATACCTGGGACGACCGCATTTCGACCTCAGCAGGGAGGATCGGTTATTGTGGCGTCCGAGGAAGGATGCATTCTTGATGGTACGATCTGGTATTATGACGATGAACCGGAAGAAGCGCTTAAGAAGCTGTATAAAGCAGAACGTGCAAAATTAGCAAGACTCAACAATGATGTCTATCGACAGGAAATGATTGTGCTTAATCTTAAAGCAAAATTATAGAAGGATCGAGCCCCTAACAAGGGCTCTTTCTTTTTTTACGCGAAAATTACATTTCCTATTATGAAAACAAAGACAACATATCATAAAAAGGAAAGGATGATTATTATGTTAAAACTATTTGTAATAGTAGCATTTATTATTGCAGGAATTTGGTTTGTTGAATGTGTTGATTAAGGAGGAAGTCCTACATGGGCTTCTTTCTTTTGTTTTCGCATAAATATCATCCTATTCTATGGGAGGTGAGAACAGTGAAAAACATACTGACGATTATCATGAGTATAGTATTGGTTCTTATGCTGGTGATTGATATATTTTTCTATCAAAGACCAGAAGGAAGAATGTTTATGCTTATACTCGCAACAATTGGAGGTGTATGCAGCATCATTATGTTCGAACAAGACGAAGCAGAGTCCTAACATGGACTCTTCTTTTTCGCGAAAATTACAAGGTGTATTATGAGAGAATAGACACTCGAAAGGGCAGTGAAGTTTGAGGATCCAAGCATCATTGGAAACTAATCGGGAAGGAGATAATAGTGAAAACTATGCACGAGGCTAGATCGAAAGATGAACTATATCGAAAGATATACCATGAGCCTGAGGGAAATATCGGCGTCCTTCGAGTGGAATTGATGTATTCTTTTCTTTTTCGCGAAAATTACATTTCCTATTATGAAAACAATTCATAAAAAGGAGTGATTTATATGATGAATTTATATAATTATTTAGCAGTTATGATTACAGAGCGTATGACTGGATTGGATCATACTTGTCTCAAGATTTGGGATTTTTATACATATGTGTATACATTATCTACAGTTGAGAAAGCTATGAACATTACAATCATAGGTTTGGTATTAATTACTGTATGCGTTATAGCAATTATCGTATTAAACAAATTTGAGAAGAAATTGAAGAGGGAGGAAGCCTAACATGGGCTTCTTCTCTTTTTATTTTTAATCTAGATTAGAATTTTATATTTTACAACACAGACAAACCCATAATAAATGATATTTTGATATTGGAAAAATTCCCGGGTGGGGTTTTCATAAAAACAAAATGGAAGGAGGAAAACAAATGGTTGCATTAGCGATTACTTTGGTGATTACCAACATTCTTTGGCTTTTATATTTTCAGTGGTGGCGGAAGAAGAAAACATTGGGATCTATCATTATTACGGACGAAGACTCTTTGTACGTAGAATTGGAAGATCACGAGTCTATGGATAAGATTCATAAGAGTAAAGATGTTATTTTTTCAGTGCATATGGAATCGCGTAAATAACGTGGGCTATTATGAATAAAATTTAAGGAGGTATAAAGCAATGGACAAAATTAAGGAAGCATTGTGGAATGACTACGAGGAGAAGAAGGGATTATTGAATGACATGGAACCAGGCTCAGACGAGTATAAGGTTGTTGCATCAGAAGTCGATAATATCCGGAAAGAGCTTATTGATGTCAATAAGACTGTAGCTGAGAACGAATTTAAGGTTACTCAGGCGGCAGACGATTCGAAGAAAGAGAAGACTCGGAACCGGATTTCTATCGGAACTTTTATTACATCAACCGCATTATCGTTGTATGCCATTGGAAAGACATTCAAATTTGATTCGTCATCGACAGTCACATCCACATTGGGTCGGAATATTTTGAATGCGTTTATTCCAAAGAAGAGATAATTATTCAAAACGGGACGCTGAGGAAACTTGGCGTCTTAGTTTTTCGCGAAATAAACATCGACTATTATGAAAGGATGATATATAATTATTTATATTATTGTCCTTATCTTAACGGAAAGGGCTTGCTTTAAGGAGGCAGGTAAATGGAAGATAACATGAAAGAATTTGTTGCATTCAGTAGAAAATTACTGAGAAGTTTGAAAGAACTTCGTGAACTTCTGGCTAAGGACGATAAGGAATTAGCTTTGAAGAAACTCGATGAGTTGATTGACGATACTCAGAAGGATATTGAAGCATAATATCGAGTTATCAGAAATGGCCTGTGGTTGAAAAATCGCAGGCTCTTTCTTTTTTATATATTTTATTATGAGATATCATTACGAAAAACCAAAATTATACAATTCAATATATGGACAGATATACGAATGTAATCACCCAGTCTATAGCAGGTGCACATTATATTTGATAGGTAATAAGGGCTTAGCTGTGATTCAGCAGCGATATAACCCGGAGAATAAAACAACTTGGTGGACCGAAATAGACCCGTGGTTGAATAATACTTTATATTTGCATCCGGGATTTAAGAAGTTTTTCGATGAGAGAGCTGGAGAGCCAGTCGAAGAATTGTATCCGACCGTCTCTGTACGGCAAATTATGTGGGCTTTGAAGATGAAACCAATAAAGCGAGAACGATGGGAAACATGTTTTGATCGGCGATATATTTGAATTCGCGTAGAAAACACACAGTTTTATGGAGGTGATATTTATGGCAATAACAGAAATTTTAAGTAAGTATTCTAAGAGATTTGATGATTCTTGTATTTCTTGGGCAAGAGATCCAGAATTGAACATTTATTTCCTAAAGTACATACAAGATTATGCCAATGATTTACTACAGCGTAGCGGATATCTATTTCTAAATAGAGTATTTGAATTATTAGGAATAGCACCAACTAAAGCTGGACAAATCGTTGGATGGATTTATGCTCCAGGAAAAATGATCGATTTTGGAATTTCAAAAGAAGACGGAACATCAAACTATATGCTTAATTTTAATGTTGATGGCGAAATATTAGACAAAACTGATATGGAAGATTATTAGGAATGCTAAGGCTCAGTGTAGAAATACATTGGGTCTTTTCTTTTTCACGTAAAAAACATATCCCTTTATGAAAATAAACTACATTACATAAACGGAGGTATGTGTTATGAATATTAAGAAAAAAGAAGCAAAGAAGATGATTAAATTGTTGGACGATAAGGCAAGATATGCATTGCAAAATATGATGTTTGCAATTGAGCATAAACTGCCTATTGAATCGCAGTTTAGAGGAGAGGCTAAAGCTTATTTAGACTTAAGAGACGAATTAATGCGAGGTTTGAAGAAGTAGTTATTTGGGAGTAGATTCGACAGAGTCTATTCCTTTTCTTTTTCGCGAAAATTACATACTGTATTATGAGGAAATCAAAGAAAGGAAGGTATATTTATATGATACTTACAACATTATTAATTATTGCAGCTTTAATAACAATAGTGGTTTTAGCATTTGCGGTATTAGCCGGGGGTGCAGGATTCTTATTGGTGTTTGGAGATGTAATTGTATTTGTATTGGTGGTTGTAGGAATTATTAAATCCTTAACCAAGAAAAAGAAATCCAAGAAATAGGAGAGCTACGGCTCTCTTATTTTTCGCGAAAATTGCTTTCCCTATTATGACAATATTAACAGTTTTCATAAATGAAAGGAGAAAACATTATGATTAAAGCATTGAAGAAGTACAAAGACGAGGTATTGAAACCAGAAATAGCATGGCTGAAAAGATACTGGATTGGATTTTTAGTGTATCTTGTAATATGTCTTATTGTGGAAATTGTACTAACGATGGTACGTAATAGCAAAGAAGAGAAGCATAATGAAGACAATTATTATGAAGATCGTTATGGCAAAGACGAGGAGTCCTAATGGGCTCTTCTTTTTCGCGAAATTTACAAAGCCTATTATGAAAACATATAGGAAAGGAGACAAAATAATGAATGCAGTTATAGCAATATTGGCTGGCGCATTAATTTATGCGATCCTGAACAAGGTGGATAAGGATAAGAAATAAGAGGGCTTCGGCTCTCTTATTTTTTAATAAGAAAGGAGATGATCTATTGATCAATGCAAAATTATTTCTCAAAAGACACTCTTCAACAATTTTAGCATGTCTTGGATGTGCAGGGGTTATAGTGACTTCTGTAACGGCTGTACGAGCAACCCCAAAGGCTATTAAACTATTAGAAGAAGCCGAAGAAAACAAAGGATCTGAATTAACAACATGGGAAAAAGCCAAGACAACGACGAAAGCATATTTACCGTCGATATTGTTTGGTGTTTCAACCATTGCGTGTATTGCCGGTTCTTCGATTCTTTCATATAACACCCAGAAATCTATGGCAAGTGCATACGCTTTGATAAATCAATCGTATCGAGATTATCGTAGAAAAGCAAAAGATATTTACGGTGAAGATGCAGATAGAAAGATTCTCGATGCAATCATTGCTGAAAAAGCGGAGACTATGTACATAGAAGCTCCTGGTATTTGTGATTGCGCGACCTTATATATCGACGAGAATCACGGAGAGAAACGATTGTTCTATGACGAATATGGCAAGCGATTCTTTGAATCAACGTTGGAACAAGTTATATCAGCGGAGTATCATACGAACCGTAATTTTGTATTACGCGGATCACAGATGCTAAATGAATTCTATGGGTTCCTGGGTTTGGAACCTACTGATTTTGGCTGGGAAGCTGGATGGTGTGTTATGGATGAGCTTTATTGGATTGATTTCGATCATAGAGAAATTGAAATTGATGGTAAGAAATGTATTGTCATCCAGATGCCGTGGGAACCTAAAATCGGATACGACGACGATAATTATTACTATTAATTCGCGAAAACAACATTTACTATTATGAAAAAAATACAAAAGGAGGGTCTTAATATGAATAAGGCAGATTTGAAGTTTTTGAGAAAGGCAGGATTTAACATTGCTTTCGGAGTTATCGTGGGTAAAGAATTAGGCGAATTCGTTACACAGGTAGCTTATCGATTTGCATTTAAAATACTGGACAAGAAAACGCCAGAATCAAATAAGACTGAAGAGTAATTTTCAAATAGAGGATTCAATGGAAACATTGGGTCTTCTATTTTTTCAGCACGGAAATACCAGTAATCAATGATATTTTGATAGTAACATTCGCACGAAAAACATCGGCTATTATGAAAGGAGGTAAGCTATCTATGAAGAAAAAGTTTGATTCAACAACGTTTTTGAGCACCGTAGTGACAGCAATGGGAGTAATCGGAACATTAGGAACATTACTTTCGTTTAAGGTTCAGAACGATGACCGGGAACTGTTGAAGGAAGAATTAAAAGAAGAGCTTAGAGAAGAGCTTAGCAACGAAGATAAAGAGGAGTCCTAACACGGGCTCTTCTTTTATATTTGATAGGAGGAATCAAACATGAGTAAAGAATCATTTGCGAGATTTGTGAAAAGCACAAAAAGAGGTCTCGTAAAACACAGTCCGGAAATCTTAACCGGCTTAGGAATCGCAGGAATGATATCATCTGTCGTTCTTGCGGCAAAAGCAACACCTAAAGCACTTCAGTTGATTGAAGAAGCGAAGGATAAGGCGGATACAGACAAGCTTACAGTACCAGAAACAATCAAGGCAGCATGGAAGCCATATATTCCAGTTGTACTTACATGTGGTGCATCCGTAGCTTGTATCATTGGTGCCAATACGGTAAATACACGTCGTAATGCTGCTCTTGCTACAGCATATGAGCTCTCGAGAAATGCTCTGACCGAGTATAAGGAGCGTGTTGTAGAGGAGATCGGTAAGGAAAAGGAACAGAAGATACAGGAAAAGGTTGCTCAGAAAAAGATCAACGAAACACCAAACGCATCTAATGTAATAATTGCAGGTGCAAACAAGGTGTGGTTTCTTGAGCCTGTATCTGGACGATATTTCCAGGCAAATGTAGAAGACGTAAGACGAGTAATCAATGATTTGAATTATCGCCTTACTGGTGGAATGGAAGAGTATGTATCGCTCAGTGAATTCTATGATGAAATCGTGGCTATTGGTGGAGATCTTCCCCACACATGCACCAGCGACGATCTTGGATGGAACCTCAATCGAGATGGGCAAATTGAAATCGATATGCCAGCAGGCAAAATGTCAAATGGTGAACCATGTCTCGTATTGGACTATCATGTAGCACCGCGGTACGATTATTCAAAATTATCGTAATTCGCGAAAAATACAAGCACTATTATGACAGAGTAAAAAATTATATTTAAGGAGGACAAAACTATGTCAAGAAACAATGTTAAGAACGAGGAAGTAAAGGATGTCGAGGTTGTCGACGAGAAGGATGTTGAAGTTGTAGACAACAACGCAACTGATGAAAACTCAAAGGCTGATGCCAAGGAGGAATCAAAGGTTAAGAAGATCTTAAATAAGATCAAGAAACCGGTTTCTTACATTGGTGCGGCAGTTGGCGGATTCGCAGTAGCGATGTTGATCTCAGCAGCAAGACAGGACGAAGATGATCAGGATGGACTGTACTACCTTGAAGGAGACAAAGAGGATGACAGTAGCAAAACAACTGAAGAGTAATTTCTATCGGTCGAAAGGGTGATGCCTATACAAGGCATTTCCCTTTTTCTTTTTTGGAAGGAGGTTATGCCTATGTATAGATACGTATTTGAAGGGCAGGTTTCAGAATCGAATCATCTCATTACGAATAGATGGAGAGGCGAAACTTGGGCAAATTCAGAAGCCAAAGCCAGGAACAATTTGGCTTATCAATTTAAAAAAGCCAGCAACAGACCATCGATGGCAAAGGTTGTATTACATGGTCCGATTGTAAAGGCAAGTTAAAGGAGGGTAACAGATGAGTTTAGACATTGAATGCAAACCTAACTCGCACAAGGCAAAGCAGGAGGCAGCAACAAAAAAAGGTACTCCGAAAGTAAAAAAGGTAGTGTCAGGAACTGTCAAAACAAAAAAGAAGAAAGGAGTAAGTAAGCTTAAGGAAGCATTGATCGCCGATAGTGCAAAAGACGTTGGTTCTCATGCATTTTTGGATGTACTGATTCCAGCAATGAAGAAGGCATTTTCTGATATTATCAAGGACGGTGTCGACATGATTTTGTACGGCGAAACTCGTGGACGGAAAAGTAGCTCAAACGCTTCTTATGTGTCATATCGAACATATTCGGACAGAGATCGAGATAGAAGAGATGATCGCAGATCTTCAAATCCTATATTTAATTTGGATGATATTATCTTGGAATCTCTAGATGATGCAAATGATGTATTAGCTGCAATGGGCGATCTGATTGAAACTTATGAATCTGTGAGCGTTGCTGATTTATATGATTTGATCGGTATTGATGTATCCGGTAGATATACGTACAACGATTATGGATGGACAAGTCTTAGAAACGCGGAGATTGTTGAGGTACGTGAAGGTTATTGGATCAAGCTTCCTAGACCAAGACCAATTAAGTAGGAGAGATACACATGAATGATATTTTGAAATCTGAATATTCAGAACAGTTTGATAAGGAACGAAAGAGCAGGATTGAAATTTCGTTTCATAAATATGGTTCAGCAAGAGATAACTTTGCAAGCGGCAGAGTGGACGCACTTGCTACTGCTGAGTTATGTCTGGACGCATTTAAGAAAGATCATAACAGTGAGCATTTGATCGATGCTGCAAATTATTTGATGTTCCGGTTTAAGTATCCTATGCCGGGAGATCATTTTACACCGACAGACTCGAGCGGAAGTGTCGGAACAGTTGGTACACCAATAAATATGGAAAAGGAGATTTAATATTATGAAGAATGATTTGAAAAATAAGATGACTCGGTCATTATGTAAGGCAAAGTTTAAGGTTAAAAAGCATAGTCCAGAGATCTTGGTTGTTGCAGGCGTGATTGGTACGGTGACAAGTGCTGTGATGGCATGTCGCGCTACAACAAAGCTGAGTAAGATTCTCGATGAGGCGAAAGAGACAGAGAAGACAATCTCTGAAGGAATGGAAAGTGGATATATCGCAGATCAGGAATACACAGAGGAAGACGGCAAGAAGGATCTCAGAATCACAAAGGTTCAGACTGGATTAAAGGTTGTAAAGCTGTATGCACCAGCTGTTATCCTTGGCGGATTATCAATCACAGCCATGTTGACATCTAACAATATTCTCAGAAAGAGAAACGTATCACTTGCGGCGGCATATGCAGCAGTAGATAAGAGTTTCAAGGAATATCGTGGCAGAGTAAAGGAACGTTTCGGTGAAGAGCTGGACAAGGAGCTTCGTTACAACATCAAGGCGAAGGAAATCGAAGAAGTAGTTAAGGACGAGAAGACTGGTAGGGAAAAGGTTCAGAAAAAAATCGTGAACGTTTCTGATTTTGATGATTGCAGCGAGTACGCAAAGTTTTATGATTGCGGTTGCACTGGATGGACGAAAGATCCAGAATTGAATTTGATGTTTCTTAGAAAACAGCAGGATTTCTTGAATGATCGGTTAAAGGCTGAGGGTTATCTGTTCTTGAATGACGTGTATGATGCTCTTGGCATTCAGAAAACAAAGATTGGTCAGATTGCAGGTTGGATTTACGATGAAAAGAATCCAGTCGGAGATAACTATATCGATTTCGGAATTTATGACACTCATCGTGAGGCAAATAGAAGATTTGTAAACGGTCTTGAGAGAACAATTCTTCTTGATTTCAATTGTGATGGTGACATTCTGGACATGATGTGAATGACCGGACTCGATAATATTGGGTCTGGAAACCCATATCGAGATATGTTTGATTATTCAAGGTTTAGCATGTAAGGAGGGCACATATGAAAGGAAGAGATTTAATCATTTATATTCTTGAAAATCATCTCGAGGATGAGGATGTGTTAAGTGATTTGAAGAAACTTGGATTATATTCTGTAAGAGAAGTGGCAGCTTTGAACAATGTTAGCGAAGCAACTGTTAAAGCATGGTGTAGTTTTGGAAGATATAATTATACCACAATTGATGACAGAATGTATATCTGGTTGCCAGAAGGAGGTAAGTAAAATGAACAATGCGATTGAAAAAATTGCTATGTTTGTCGTTGGAGCCGCAACAGGCTCCTTTGTAACATGGCGAATCATTAAATCAAAGTATGAGCTGGTAGAAAACGTCGAGATTACAGTATATCCTGCCGAGGAAAAGGATGCAGAAGAGCCAGAGGAAACAGTCGAAGAGAATCCGGAAACCGAAGACAATGATGGAGAACCCGCATTCTCGGCTGAAGAGAAAAAAGAAGGCGAAAAGGTAATCAAAGACCTTAAATATCGAACATATTCCAACGGCGGAAGTAAAAAAAAACGGAAAAAATCAGTGGATGATGACGACGAAATGTTTCCTTATGTTATTCCGCCAGAAGCTGTTGGTGACACTGGTTACGACCTTGTAAATCTCACATTATATTCGAACGGCGTTCTGGTGGATGATCTCGACGACGAAGTGATTGAAGACGCAGAACTGCTTATTGGCAATTATGCTATCGATCGTATCGGTGAGTATGAGCCAGATATTATTCATGTAAGAAACGACGAGCTTCAGAGAGAATATGAGATCTGTCGTGTTGACGAGGAATATGAAGCAACGGAGGAATAATATTGAGAGGAGAATTTAAGGAAGATGTGCGAAGAGAATACTTCGAGTGGCTTTATGATTATGTGTGTGCCGGTAAATTTTCGACAGATAATTCTTTTCGGAAATTATTGGAACATCTTCATGAACTTGAATTCACTTATAGTATTCCAAGAGATCGCAACAGAGCTGAAGATGGTGAAAATATGCATTTCAGATTTATTATTGCACATGAGTATGAATATGAGGATATATCTGAAGAGATATTGGATGTATTGGATGCACCTTGTAGTGTCCTTGAGATGTTGATCGCGTTGTCTATTCGGTGTGAGGAAACAATCATGGATGACCCAGATGTGGGAGATCGAACTGCACAGTGGTTTTGGAATATGATTAACAATCTCGGTCTTGGAGGAATGATTGATTCTCGTTTTGATTGCGACAAAGTCGATCGAATTATATCCAGATTATTAAGTAGAAGCTATGCTCCGGACGGAACAGGTGGATTGTTTACTATCAAGAACTGCAAGTACGATTTAAGAGATATTGAGATATGGGTTCAGCTCTGTTGGTATTTAGACACAATAACATAATAGGAAAGGAGCTTATGTAATGGCTGATTTTTATAGAATAGCTTATCAGAATAAGCAAGGCATGATAGAAATATTTCCTAAATTCATTATTGGGAATAGCTCCGATCTTATGATACGAGGTGGCGATTTTTATGCTGTATGGTTGGAAGACAAAGGTCTGTGGTCTACCGATGAGCAAGACGTCATTCGAATGATCGACAGAGATCTGGATAAGTATGTCACAGATAATAGTCCAAGGTTCGATACGAACACAAAGATTAAATATATGTGGGATGCAGAATCTGGATCGATTGATCGATGGCATAAGTATTGTCAGAAACAACAAAGGGACTCATTTCACATGTTGGATGAAAAACTTATATTTTCCAATAGTGAGACAAACAAGAAAGATTATGCCAGCAAACGATTGAATTATCCATTGGAACCTGGTAAATGTCCAGCTTATGAGAAGATTATATCAACGATATATTCGGAGGAAGAAAGACATAAGATTGAATGGGCAATCGGGTCTATTGTTACCGGCGATTCCAAGACAATACAGAAGTTTCTTGTATTGTATGGCGCTGCTGGTACAGGTAAATCAACCATCTTGAACATTATCCAACAGTTATTTGAGGGTTACTATTCGGTATTTGATGCGAAGGCATTGGGGTCGAGTAGTAACTCTTTTGCATTAGAGGCATTTAAGTCGAACCCGCTGATTGCAATTCAGCATGATGGAGATCTGTCTAAGATCGAAGATAATACGAGATTAAATAGTCTTGTATCTCATGAGATGATGACTGTGAATGAGAAATTCAAGTCAACCTATGCCAGCCAGTTTAAGTGTTTTCTATTCATGGGTACAAACAAGCCAGTACGGATCACAGATGCAAAATCAGGTCTTATACGAAGATTGATTGATGTGTCACCTTCCGGAAAGAAAGTTAGCCCTAAAGAATACAACACTTTAATGGAGCAGGTTAAGTTTGAGCTTGGTGCTATTGCTTGTCATTGCAGAGATGTATATTTGGAAGATCCTGGGTATTATGACACATATCTTCCAATGTCAATGATGAGTGCATCAAATGATTTCTACAACTTCATTATTGATTCGTTTCATGTATTCAAAAAAGAAGACGGAACAACGTTAAAGGCAGCATGGGAAATGTACAAAACATATTGTGATGAGGCGAAAGTTCCATATCCATTTTCTCAGAGAAGTTTTAAAGAAGAGCTTAAAAACTATTTTTGGGATTTTGACGAGGAGATTGATGAGGATGGATCTAAGATAAGAAACATTTATCACGGATTTCGAACCGAGAAATTTGAGACTTTTAGTCACAGAAAAAGAGAGAAAAAAAATGTGACTAACTCAGAATCTTGGCTGCAATTCATGAATGCAGCAGAAACAACAAAGAGCTTTGATATGGAATGTGAATCATGCCCAGCTCAATATGCAACGGACAAAGAAACCCCAAGTAAATCTTGGAACCGAGTCACAACCACACTCAAAGACATCGATCCATCGAAACTTCATTATGTCAAGGTTCCAGAGAATCACATAGTTATTGACTTTGATTTGAAGGGCGATGATGGCAAAAAATCGTTTGAAAAGAATTTGGAGGCTGCTGCGAAGTGGCCACCTACGTATGCGGAGCTTAGTAAAAGTGAGGCAGGGATCCATCTTCATTATATTTATAATGGGGATGTATCAAAATTAAGTCGTATATACGATGAAAACATTGAAATAAAGGTTTTTACAGGTAAGAGTTCTCTTAGACGAAAACTTACCAAGTGCAATAATTTATCTGTTGCGATGATAAGCTCCGGACTACCTATGAAAGGAGAAAAGATGATAGATAAAAATATTGTACAATCTGAGAAAGGTCTCAGAACAACAATTAAAAAATGTCTTAATAAAGAAGTCCACGCTGGTACAAAATCCAATGTGGACTTTATTTATAAGATTTTGGATGATGCTTACAATGGCGGTCTTCATTATGATGTATCAGACATGAAGAACGAGGTATTAGCATTTGCTGCTAACAGTACCAATCAGGCACCATATTGTATCAAGCTGGCGAGTAAGATGAAATTCAAGTCAGAAGAGATATCAGACGGCAAAGCGGATGAAAATGCACCATTGATATTTTATGATATTGAGGTATTTCCGAACTTATTCTTGGTCAATTGGAAAATCCAGGGAGAAGGAAACCCCGTAGTTCGAATGATCAATCCAAGTCCAAAAGACATCGAGGATCTGATCAAATACAATCTTGTAGGGTTCAACTGTCGAAGATATGATAACCATCTCATCTATGCAAGACTTATGGGATATACGAATGAGGAACTATATAACTTGTCTCAGAAAATTATATCTGGAGATAGAAATGCGTTCTTTGGGGAAGCTTACAATTTGTCTTATACAGATGTGTATGACTTTGCATCCGCTGGAAACAAAAAGAGCTTGAAGAAGCTTGAAATTGAGATGTCGAACAAAGCAAATGACCCTACATCAAAAATGGATGATGGTCTTAGAAAGATGCTCAAGAACATTAAGCATCAGGAGTTGGGTCTGCCTTGGAACCAGCCGGTTCCGAAAGAATTATGGACCAAAGTTGCAGAGTATTGTGATAATGATGTCATTTCGACCGAGGCAGCATTCTTATATTTGTCTGCGGATTGGACAGCTAGACAGATTCTGGCGGACTTAGCGGGTATGACTGTAAATGACACGACAAACACTCTTACAACCAGAATTATATTTGGTCGGGAGAAAAATCCACAGAGTCAGTTCAATTACAGAGATTTGGCAGAACCGGTCACAGAAATGACATTGGAGATGCAGGAATTTTTAAAAGAAGCTTGTCCAGAAATGATAGCTGAACCACATGGTGAAGCAAAAAGCATGTTACCTTATTTTCCAGGGTATAAGTACGAAGCCGGTAAATCAACATATCGAGGAGAGGTTGTTGGCGAAGGCGGATATGTATATTCTGAACCAGGCATGTATGGGAATGTAGCTTTACTTGATATTGCATCTATGCATCCACATAGCGCTATTGCTGAGGTATTGTTTGGCGTTAAATTTACGCAGGCATTCAGAGACATTGTTGAGGGTCGTGTAAGTATTAAACATCAGGCTTGGAATGAGGTAAATCATATGCTCGATGGTAAACTTACACCTTATATTCAGAAAGTCATTGACGGCAAAATGACCGCTAAGCAACTGGCAAACGCATTGAAGACGGCAATTAACTCTGTATATGGATTGACTTCGGCAAGCTTCAGTAATGCATTTAGGGATCCGCGTAATAAGGACAATATTGTAGCTAAACGTGGTGCTTTATTCATGATTGACTTGAAGAATGAGGTGCAGGCAAGAGGATTTACAGTTGCTCATATCAAGACGGACTCAATCAAGATTCCAGACGCAACGCCAGAAATCATACAGTTCGTTATGGATTTCGGTAAAAGATATGGTTATACATTTGAGCATGAGGCTACGTATGACAGAATGTGCCTCGTAAATGATGCAGTTTATATCGCAAAGTACAAAGACGCAGAATCATGTCAGGCTATGTATGGTTATGCGCCAGGAGATAATGCAGATCATGGTAGAGATTGGACTGCAACAGGTAAGCAGTTCGCCGTACCATATTTATTCAAGACATTGTTTAGTCATGAAGATATTGAGTTCAACGATATGTGTGAGACGTTTGCAGTGTCTAAGGGTGATTTATATTTAGATATGAATGAGAACTTGCCTGACGTGGCTAAGTACGAAATTGAATTAGAGAAGCTTGAGGAACAGTACAAGAAAGGTAAAATCTCGGATGTTATATTTGAATCTGAATCAGCGGGTCTTCCGGAAAAGATCGCAGAAGGACATGAAATGCAGTTCGTAGGACGAGTGGGTCAGTTCTGTCCGATTATGTCTGGAAACAATGGTGGAATTTTATATCGTGTTTGCGATGGTAAGAATTATGCTGCACCAGGGTCGAGCGGATATCGATGGCTGGAATCCGAGACGGTGAAGCGATTGGGCTTGACCGATAATATTGATCGCTCATTCTATGACGCATTAGTAAATGATGCAGTAGATAGCATATCACAGTATGGAGACTTTGAGTGGTTTGTATCTGACGATCCATATGTAATGAATTTGGACACGTCGAGAATCCCATTCAAATAAAATTATATTTAAGAAAAGGAGATAGAAATTATGGAAGTAACATTTGCACCGGAAGGTATCTTGCAGATTGATGATGCAAGAATTATTTTTAGAAATTTTAGAGGCGAGGGATCAGCATATAATCGTGAAGGTGATAGAAACTTTGCGGTATCGATCGATTCGACCGAGTTGGCTGATGAGCTGGTGGCAGAAGGATGGAATGTTAAGATCAAAGATGCCACAGAGGATGGAGAGATGCCAAGAATGCATCTTCCAGTAAAGGTGAAGTTCAACAACAAGGGGCCTCATGTGTATCTGAAGACTGGGGATAGAGTAAACAAGCTGGATGAGGATTCAGTAGCCATCCTTGATGATATTAATATTCTCAGCGTCAATCTTGACATTCGCCCTTATGATTGGGAAGTGAATGGAAAAACTGGACGGGCAGCATATTTACAGTCAATCGAGGTCATTCAGAACATCGATCGGTTTGCAGCCGGATATGACATGCCAGATGAGGAGTAAAATCAGCAGAGGCTTGATCGTGATCGGTTGAGCCTCTTTCTTTTTAGAGCTTCTTATGATATACTCATTTATATTTTAAGGAGAAAAAGGAGGATTCTCATATGAAGAAAAAAGTATTACTGTTGGTTGGATTGATGTTGTGCTTATTGTTGGTTGGATGTGGGAAAGGGGATTCAGTAAAAAAAACAAAAAAGATGAGTGAAATGATACCAAACCCACAGGAATATTTTCTTGGCGATGCCAACATTACAACATTACAGGACGATGATAAAGGATTATACTATTATGTAGAAAATTGTTCGGAGGACGATTATGATAAGTATGTAGAAAAATGCAAAGAATTAGGTTTTTCTAACATTGAATATCAATCATCTGATGAAAAACAAAAGCTTTTTACTGCGACAAACGATGACGGGACATATAAACTTGACGTAGATATGGAATTAAATAAAAAATACGTCAATATTATAGGAAACATACAAGAATAACAACCAAGGAGGATTCTCATATGAAGAAAAAAGTATTACTGTTGGTTGGATTGATGTTGTGTTTATTGCTAGTTGGATGTGGGAAATCGAGCGACAGTCCAGCAAAACCAATAAACATGATTCCAGATCCGAACGATTATTTTTCTGGAGCGGAGATTACACTTGTTCGAAATGATGAAAAAGGCGTCTATTATATGGTGGAAAATATAATGAAGACGATTATGGTAAGTATTTGGATGCTTGTACATCTTCGGTATTCACGAACACAACATATAGTACAAATGATGACACTGGAAATATAAATTATATAAATAGTGCGGACGAAAAATATCGTTTGGAATATACTATGGATACTCGTTCTGGAATAATAAACATCATTTGTCATTTACAGAAACAAAAATAACATCAATCATCACACCAAGGACTCTCAGAAATGAGGGTCTTTTTTATTTGCTCAGAAAGGAGATAAAAATGGTAAAGAAATATTTTAGACGTGGCGGAACTTGGCAGTACAGCCATAATAATGCTACGTTATCTAATTACACTACAGTCAATGTAGGGTTTTTAAGAGACGGAAACGAGGAAGATGAAACTCAGTTCGATATTGAAAAATACAATGTCGGCGAGCTGAATGAGTTATTCGATGAATTTGTTAAGGAGAATAATTTCTCCAATGTTAAGGTTTTATATGTTGAGATTGTGAAGACGGCAAGAACAATAGAAGAATTGGAGGGTTAAGATATGAAAAAAGAATTGATCTCTGGTGGGTGTATACTATGTGACGGTCTTACATCGGAAGAACTGATACAATCGTTGGATAGACACATATTTCCACGAAAAAAAATTTATGATTTAAGCAAGCTTGAAGTCCATTTTGGCCGGGAATTATTTAATAGATTATGTAATGATGACATAATTAATTATGACTCTATTAATCATTCATTTACAGTTACGGTATGTGAAATTCCTTGTCGTTTATCATACGAATGTCCATCTTATGGATATTGTGTATATTTGAAGCATGATCACGAAGACCAGATGGACTCGATGATAGGATTGTTTCAGGATGATATTAAAAGACAGCTTAATGCAGCATTTGGAAGATCGTCTGTACCTATTGATATATCGGAAAGAATTAAAAAAGTTATCTTCAACCCACCTGCAACTATTATATTCTGGAAAGATAGTAGTAAAACAGTAGTGAAATGCGACGGCGAAGCTTTCGATCCAGAGAAGGGAATGGCTATGGCAATCAGCCGTAAGGTATTAGGAGATTCCTATGATTATTACAACGTGTTTGAAAAGTGGTGCAAGAAGTACAAGGAGCCAAAATCATCGCCGACTCCGCAGGAAGTAGCAGCTAAGTATATGGCGCCGCCAACTATATCTGAACTTAACGAACAATTACAAATGGCTGCTGAAGAGGTGAAACGTTATATGAATATAAAATCAGGTGATTCAGATGCCGACTAAGCCGTTTTTGTACGATTATCAGATGGATGCGGTAAATCACATGTTCAATGGGTGTATTCTCAATGGTGGTGTTGGATCGGGAAAAAGTAGAACCGGATTATATTACTATTTCAAGGAACAAGGTGGTAGTATAAATCCAGACTACAAACCGATGAAAAAGCCAAAGGATTTATATATTATCACAACTGCCATGAAACGGGATACTTTGGAATGGGAAGGTGAGCTGGCAAATTACCTACTATCCACAGACCCAAAGAAAAACCTCTTAAATGGTAGCGTAAAAATTACCATAGATTCATGGAATAATATAAAGAAGTATGTAGATGTAAAAAATACATTCTTCATATTTGATGAACAGAGAGTGGTTGGATCAGGAGCTTGGGTTAAGGCATTTCTGAAAATAACAAAGTCAAATAATTGGGTTTTGTTGTCAGCAACTGCCGGAGACACCTGGTCTGATTATATTCCGGTATTCATAGCAAACGGTTTTTATAAGAACAGATCTGAGTTCATCCAACAGCATGTGGTGTATTCTCGATTTACAAAATATCCGCAGATCGATAGATATATCAATACCGGTCGATTAATTCGTTTGAGAAAAAAAATACTGATTGATATGGACTTCAAGCGTCAGACAATCGCTCACCACAATGATATTTATGTAACATATGACGTCACTAAGTATAAATCAGTTGTAAAAAACAGATGGGATCCATATAAGAACGAGCCCATCCAGCAAGCATCAAGTCTTTGTTATATTCTGAGAAGAATAGTGAATGAAGACGAATCCAGAATAGTAGCTCTATTGGAGATTCTTGAGAAAACTCCTAGAGCTATTATTTTTTACAATTTTGATTATGAGCGAGAGATGCTATTACATGTGTTTAGCAACCACGATGGTAATAGCAAGGACTTTGAAGTGGCCGAATGGTCTGGTCATGCTCACCAACCTATACCAAAAACAAAGCGATGGGTATATCTGGTTCAGTATACGGCTGGATGTGAAGGTTGGAATAGTATCAAGACAGATACAATTATATTCTATTCGCAGAACTACAGTTATAAGGTTGTGACACAGGCTGCTGGTCGAATTGATCGACTCAATACACCATTTAAAGATTTATATTATTACCATTTGAAAAGTAGGAGCGGGATTGATCTTGCCATAAGTAAAGCATTGAAGGAGAAGAAAAAATTCAATGAAACAAAATGGTGCGGTAATTCATTCGCGAAATAATCATGTCCTTATATGAGAGGAAAGGAGTGATTATATGCGAGATTATGAATATTTAATTTCCATAGCATTGCGAGATAAACTGAAAGAATCAATTAAAGGAAGAGTATTCTGTAAGGTTGAATACGATTATTTATACATATCTATTCAGACAAGAGAATTAGATAGGTTTGAATATAAGGTATACGATTTTGCGGACAAACTCATAACCGGAAGATTGATTGTAAATGAGATTGCAGCAACTGTGGTAGCTAATTATAAGAAATATATATTGGCATATTTCACATATTAGTGGATGAAGACTCGGTGAAAACATCGGGTCTTTTGTTTTTTAGGAGGTATAAATATTTATATGACAATTGAAAGATGGCAACAGGAATTCGCAGATCGTTTACGCGATAAGATGAATGAACGTGGATGGAGCATTCGCAAAACAGCAAAGGAATCCGGTTTAAGCATCATGACAATATCTAAGTATGTAAATGCTTTGGTAGTTCCGAGATGTACGGAATTGATGAAACTCGCTAATGCTTTCAGTGTAAATCCTTCATATTTCATAGATTTTGGCGAGTCAGTTGAGTTTTTGATAGGGAGGTGATTAACAATGGAGTATGGATATAAAGAAGTTGAGTTCTGGAAATATTGTGAGAAATGTAAGCACTATGAAGTGGAAGATGTAAAGGATCCATGTAATGATTGTTTGGATGAGCCAGTGAATTTGCATTCAACAAAGCCAGTGTATTTTGAGGAGAAGTAAATATGGTATGTAAATGTGGTGGTAAACTGATGTCTTGTGATCAGGTACATACGCCAGGCAATAAAATAATTCGGAAACGAAAATGTAGGGAATGCGGAAAATTTTCATATTCTGTTGAACTGATTGTTGATTATAACGATAAGGTAAAACGAGTGTGGAATATGAATCACAGAAAAGCAAAACCAAAAGAGGAGGTAGAAAAAATATGATACATATATTGGTATTGACAAAAGATCCATGCGAAAAAGCCGTATTTGCTAAACGGGTGCAGTCGGCACTTAATACCTTATGCAGCGTGAAGCCTGGATTAACCACGAATATTTATGTGAAAGATATAAATATTCAGGTTACGAGTGTCGTTCATAAGACTGGAGATGCTATTGGAGATATTCATTTACAACCGGATTATTATATCGATGATTCTGGTGTAAGTCTAAGTGATATTTTAAGTGATTTATGCAGAGGCGCAGAACGATTAAAAGGTGTTGTAGACGTAGTATCAGTTGTAAAGAATCGAGATCATTATGCTAAGCATGAAGCATATAACAGAATTTAAAAGTCCAACGGTGTGATGGGCACATGGAGGGAAGTTATGAAGCATATAGTCATATTTACAATACCTAGAATGTACAAAAGCATTTCTGATCAATTACTTTTAGGAATATTTGATCATGTGAATTGTAGAACAAAGCGTGATAGAACAGTATTTGAAATTGACGAAAAAGATATCTACATCGAGATTCGTCCTGGTGATATTGTCAAATCGGGAGGTTTAAGACCAACACATGTTCTGTTTAAGGGTTGTAGTTCTAAATTCGCAGCTGAGTGGAACTATAATATGAGCGGTAGATTCGAAGAAATTAATAGTATGGATGACTTAATAAAAATGGTTATTAGTTAGAAAGGAGATGATTAGTATGACTGAAAAAGAAAATAGGCTACAAGTTATTCGCGACGAGATGTTAGATTTACTTGATAATAATGAGTGGAGAAGATATAATTTATGATGGTACAAACATTGATACTGATGTTCGGTATGGCTGTCTTGCTTATGGTATTGAAATAAAGTAAGTAAAAAGTACAAGGAGGATTAAAACGCTCTAAATTATACGCGAAGTAAACATGCTACTTTATGAAAGGAGTTGATAATTATGTTAAAGATAGAAACACCTGGTTATCATAAATCGGAGGTTAGTGAACCATTAATTCTTGAACCGAAAGATTTTGAAGATGACGTCAAATTGTTTAAAGACGACATTGAAGAATGGGACGTTGTAAAAAGATTATTTGGTTTTAACTCTAGAGATAATGTAACTAGAATAAAAGTTAACATAACATCCGTTGAATATTTTATAGAGGAGGCTCAGTCTTAGGACTGGGTCTTTTGTTTTCGTTAAAAATACATATTCTATTATGACTAAAGGTCAGAAAGGAGATTAAAAGTATGGCAAAAACAAGTAGAGAATGGAGTGAGCTTTATAACATAATTAAAGGTATGTATAGACCTTATTCTGTGGAGATGTCGAGAGCAGAAGCTTTCAGTAAAGCATGGAAGGACTGATTAATTACCAACGAAGAGTATAAAGAAGCACGAAAATTTTATGGTAACTTGTGGAACTATACAGGCGATTGATGTTTGATTATAGTCGCTAATTAGAGTAAAGGGCTCGGCTAATTTTGGCTGGCTCTTTTCTCTTTTATATTTAAATGAGAGGAATGATATTTATGGCGATGGCATTTGTAATCATAGTTATGTCTGTTTGGATCGGCATTGGTTATTGGCTTGCATACCATGAGGCTCCAGACGGAACTTATATATTGAATAGTAATTATATTTATATAGTTACATTATGGCCGGTGTATTTGATATTCGCCGGCTTTTATTGGTTGATTTGTGTCGTATGTTGGAAGATCGAGGATTTGAGGAGGTGATGAATGATGCAGTATGAACACAAAGAAGTTGATTTCTGGAGATATTGTGAGAAACGTAAGCACTATGGAGTGGAAGATATAAAGGATTCATGTGCTGAAAAGAAATACACAATCGATACTAGAAAAAAGATTTATCGTGGATTTGCTAAGCGGTGCAAGAAAGTTATTGAGAAACGAATGAAAAAATCGCATTATGGTGCTTATTTGCTTGATATCGCTTCGTTATATCCAGTTCCGCTAGTGAAAGGAGAACTAAAATTATGAATGATAATGAAATGGAAATGAATCAAAGATTGAGTGTATTTCTGAACCAACTTAACTATTTGGTGAGTAACTTCGATCGACTTCCGCTACATTTACAGTTAGAAACCTTGGGATGTTTAGTTCGACTTATGAATGTTATTACATCTCTTACAGATGAAGTAGCAGCGTTGTATACAAAAGCAGTAATTGCGTTGGGTGATTTCGAAAAGTAATTTATATTTTATGGAGGGAATAATTATGGCAGAAAAATTTACAGAATTATTTAAAATGTTTTGTGCAGATGTGAAAGATGAAGTGGCTAAGTTATGTGGCTTCGATGTGGAAGTACGTGACGTTACAAAAAATAACGGTGTGAAGAGAAAGGGATTATACTTTGGAGAGGGGAGATATTCCCCAATTATATATTTAGAGCCTTATTTTGACATTAAATTTATCAAAAATAAGGAGGCAATCAATGACATTGCAAACCAGATATACGAGATATATAAGGAAAATAAGGCTGAGACTAAAAAATACGATGTTGAAAACGCAGTTGAACATTGGAAAGATGCAATTTACCTCGAAGTTATAAATTATGAGGCGAATAAAGATGTACTGGAATTATGTCCGCATATTCGTTTTTTAGATTTGGCAATTGTGTTTAGATTGTTATTATATATAGACGAATCTGGTAGAGCATCGGTGCTATTTGATGATATTCCTGATAATAGCAATCTGGACGAAATGTATAACATTGCTAAAGAAAATACTATTAAGTTCTTTGGTGTGGTTAACAGAAATATCTATGATTTATTATTAAGTATGAATGAAGATATTGGGGAATTAATACCTATTGATCGTTCAATGTACGTACTCACAAACAAGACTTTTACTGGAGGAGCAAATTTGATTGTTATCCCTGAGGTATTAAAGGGACTTTGTGAGGAATTAGAAATCAATAGTTGCTATATAGTTCCATCTTCAACTAATGAAGTAATTATTATATATGGAAGCGATGCTGATTCTATGACCGAATCAATACGGAGCACTATTGAACATATAAATGATGATGAGGTTCCGGATACAAAGGTATTGTCATATAACTTATATCAGTTCAGTATGGAAACGGGACTGGTATCAATTGTTAAGTAAATATATTTCAAAGACTCGGTACGGCAGGTATCGGGTCTTTTCTTTCAAAAGGAGATAATAAAATGGCAGATAGAAATAATATCAATGAGTTTGTTAAATTATTTGAGAAGAAGTTGTATGAGAAGCTTCCATTTTCAATATTTCAACATGAGGAAGATGATGAACAGGAATATGTGATGCTTAAAGTGACTTCAACATATAAGGGCACAATGTACAGATACCGTCATATCATGGATTATGTCGAAATTAATAATTTTTATGATATTATGCATGGTTTGGAGAATCTTGTTGATTATGTTGTGGAGCTTTTATATCGTGAATTTTTAGACAAATTCGAAGAGATTCAGATTAAGGAGGAATAGGCTATGAATTTTTATGAATTCAATAAAAAGTTAACTAAGACATTTGGCGATTTCTATATTTTAGCAAAGGATAAAAAGCCTTGCGCTGTTTGCAGAAATCTTACGAATAGAGTTGATATTCATTATGAGCAGCGGGTTTGTAGCAATCGGTGCAGAAGCATTTTGGATACCGGATTGGCAAAGCAGGAAAGCGAAGGAGAGGTTATATGAGTAATGATATTTCCAGTATGTACACGAAAGATAGAAACATAAGAACCGGACGTAAAGGTTACGGTCAATGGAAGCATGAAAAAGAAGACGCTATCCGTCCAGCTGATTATGGTAATTATGTTCTTGAGAAAAAGAGAGGTAAGAAGAAATGTGGTTAATCGGGTTTGTTGTGGTGCTTATTATATGGCTTGGTTTCTACATTGAAGAATCTATCATGCATTATTTAACTGGTGTAAGCATCTTAGATCAGATTAAAAAATGGCTAAGAATACAAAGCCCTAGTGGGCGTATGAGTAGTGATTGTAAGGAGGTAAAAAGAGATGATTAAATTAAGAGATTTATTACAACATTGTAGTTGCGATGTTTATATTTTTGGAAATGGTAACTGCCCATGTCCAGAAATAAAACTTCCAAAACCGCTCGTGAAGGCGGAAAAATATTTGAATGCCGATATTTTGAATCGGGGTGTGCGGAATATATCCATATGCAATGGTCATTTGCAGGTTTGGCTGGAGGATAAATCTGTTCAAGACGTTGTTGATTCTAAGTTGAAAGAAATGGAGGGTAAAAACAATGAGTAATATTTTAGATTGGGCAAAAAGAGAGGTTGAAATTGCCTACAAGACAGAAAATCCAAATAGAAAAGAAGGAGAGTTTGATTACGAATGTGCCTGCTATGAAAGTGCATTAAAGGCTTTTGAAAGTTTATGCGAGGACGATCATTCTGGTTTCAGTATTAGAATGACTCAGGCGATATTGAATCGGCTCATAAATGGTAAACCATTAACACCGATTGAGGATACTGACGAGGTATGGAGTGATATTTCTGATATGAGTGATTTGAAGGGAGAAGAGCGTATCTATCAGTGCAAACGCATGTTTTCTTTATTTAAGTACGTGTATGCTGACGGAACTGTCAAGTACGAGGATAATAACCATTCATACTGTGTCAGCATTCATAACTGCAATGATACATATTCTTTTGTAATGGTTGAAAGAATTATTGATGAGATGTTTCCTATAACAATGCCATATATGCCGGGAAAACCAATCGAAGTTTATTGCGAAGATTTCTTAACAGATAAAAAGAACGGCGATTTTGATACTGTCGGGGTGTTCTATGCACTGAAAACAGAGGATGGTAAACGGGAGAAGATTGAGATTAACAGATTCTTCAGAGAGCCGGAAGGCGATGAAGAGGGTAACTGGACTGAGATATCTAAGGAAGAATATTATGAGCGGAAGGAGAGACAGATAAAGATAATTTCCGCTGATATTTCAAGAGAGATTAAAGAAGCAATGGAGGGTGAGAAGAGATGATTATCAAAACGAAGGCGAGATTATTTTGGATATGCCATACAATTACATCATTGAGATGATTTGCGATTGGTGGGCATTCAGTTGGAATAAAGGAAATCTTCAGGAGATCTTTAACTGATATGATGAACACAAGGTTTATATGAAGCTAAGTAAAAATACTCGGGAAACAGTCGAGTTTATTTTAGGGGCTATTCAGGCAAAATTGAAAGCAATGGAGGATGAGAAGTAAATGTAATTGAAGCTATATAGAGTCATAACTCGAGTTCATTTTAATGAGTGGATTCGAGTTATTTTTATGCATAGTCAAGAAAGGAGATAAACCATGAAAAAATATGAATTAACAAATGAAACAATCGAATATAAAGGAAAAAAATTATATAGAATTAAGGCTCTAATTGATTTTGGAAATGTAGAAAAAGGAGCTCGTGGTGGGTTCGTTGAAAAAGAGGAAAATCTTAGTATGTCTGGTAATGCTTGGGTATGTGATAATGCTCGGGTATGTGATAATGCTCGGGTATGTGGTGATGCTCAGGTGTCTGGTAATGCTTGGGTATGTGATAATGCTTGGGTATGTAATAATGCTCGGGTATGTGATAATGCTCGGGTATATGGAGATGCTTTTGTGTCTGATAATGCTCAGGTGTCTGGTGATGCTTGGGTATGTGATAATGCTCGGGTATGTGATAATGCTCGGGTATGTGGAGATGCTAATGTGTGTGGTGATGCTTTTGTGTCTGATAATGCTCAGGTGGATAAGAGCATCAATTATGCCGTGATCAAAGGTTTCGGCACTTGTTATAGATCTACGACATTTTTCAGATGTCAAGACAAAACAGTAAAAGTATCCTGTGGATGTTTTTTAGGAACCATCGACGAATTCAGAAATCAAGTAAAAAACACGCGTGGAGGAAAAATTGCAAAAGAATATTTAATGATTGCTGATCTAATGGAAATACATTTTTCGGAGGATGGATACGATGATTAAAAAATTTTAAGATGCATCACAGTAGAAAGGAGATAAGAAGAAATGATTAATGCAAAAGACGCAAAACGAAAGACGATTATAAAATGTGAACTCGTAGAATTAATGGACAAGATTGAACAAGGAGTTGAAGAAACCATTGGATACGGGTTTTATAATACGAGTATAGCACTTGGAGGCTCGTTAAACAAAAATCTTGTCGATGCTTTATGCAAAGAACTCACAGATCTTGGTTATAAGGTTGAATATATACCAGAAAAACCACTACCATATGGTTGTCCATCAGACCAGTGGGATTTTAATTCATATCTGAAAATTGATTGGTCTTTGGAGGAAGGAGAGACAGGTATATGATTAAATTGGAAGGTAGAGTTCTATTATTTGACGAGATCAATAGATCCTCTGACAAATTTCCTAAAAATTGTGAAATTATTATACCAAAAAAAATTCCTTTAACTTGGAATTTTGAGCATAATAAACCTATTGGATTTGCTATACCGTTTAAGGATAATAATGGTATTTATGCTACGGCAGAAACATTTTCTAATGAATATATTAACGTCAAGGATATCCGGGATATTCTCACAGATGGAAAGATCGGTGTTGGTGGCTATTATAAGTTAGGTGAAACACACTATGAAGGGAAATTGTTAATCATCGATGAAGCAACTTTAGTAGAGATCGGTCTGACTTTGGCGCCGGTTCGTGATGAGTATTATTTTAAAATTATGGAGGGTTAGAAAAATGATAAAATTAGAAAACGTAGTTCTGGCGAGTCCAGAGCAGATGGAGTTTATTATTGAGGGTATGCGGAATCCTATGAATTCATGGGATAGGAGTGATAGCTACATTGACGCGCCGAATAAAAATTGTAATGGTCAATCTGGAGATTCTTTCCATGTGTTAGGTGAGAATGACCACGACTTAATGCAGCGTTTGGCAGATGCTGGATCGGTTCATAGAAAGTATATGCGGATGATGCCAGTGTATGCGAGAATCACAGCACCTTTATATTGGTGGAAGGAGTTTGATACATATAAGGTAGGTACGGTTTCCAATAGCTGTAGCACAATGCATAAGATTCACGAGAAGGAGTTTACACTGGAGGATTTTTCGTGTGATCAGTTATCGACAGGTTTCGAAGAAGGCGACGATTTCATTAATTCTTTTATTGTGATGTCAGATGGAGATTCGGCTCATGATTATGAGTTATATCCTCGAGGAGTCCTCGAAATAGTCATTGAGGGATTGAATAAAAATAGAAAAATGTTTCTTGATACCCGAAATAAAAAATATTGGTGGCAGATGATTCAGCTTCTTCCGAGCAGTTACAACCAGACTCGTAATGTTATGATGAATTATGAGGTGCTGGCAAATATTTACCGGTGGAGAAAAGATCATAAGCTGGACGAATGGCGAGAGTTTTGTAAGTGGATCGAGCGGCTTCCATATTCAGAGTTGATTACTGGATTACCTATTGAATCCGATGATACAGACGAAGATTAAGGAGGAATATTATGATAGGAGTTAAATTGACTATTGTGTTGCTTATAATAACCTTTTTATCGACATTTATTGTCAAAGCAATTGTTGCTGGGCTAGATTTTAAAACTAAACTTTTGATTGGTTTAGATCAAGGACCAAAATGGTTTGAGAACATCTTAGTATTTCAAGGCGCATTAGTGTGTCTTGATTTCATTGGAGTCATATATTCAGTTATATGGCTCTTATTTTTTAGGTAGGAGGGATAGGTTATGCAGATATTAATATGTCCGGGTAATTTTAATTGTGTTGTCGGGGATTTGATGACTGAACTTAAAGATCAATTGTCTATAGTCTATCCGCGTATTATATATACCAAACACACAATTTATATTAGACCGGATATTGAAATACGGTTTGTGCCGCCATTTGCACAATTTGTTAGAGGAAGACATCCTGATTATTTTTGGACAGATTCTCTTGATGTGGATACTTACTTCAAGCATCGTCACGGAGTCAAGGAATTAAAAACATTTTCGGAAGTTGTTCACGTTGTCCTAGAAGAATGTATGAGTAAAATTAAGGAGGAGTAATTATGGCAGAATTAAATCCTAAAACAGATGCGACAAAGAAAGTCATACATTTAATGGTTACACCATTATGTAATAGAAATTGTAGGTATTGTTGTAATAAACAATATGATATAAATGATATTTCTTATGTTACCGATGAGGAATTAAGAGAAGCTGAGGTTCTTTGCTTAACGGGCGGGGAACCTTTTTTGTTTACGGATCCATGTCAGATTGCCCAATATTACAAAAAGAGATATTCAAACATAAAAAGAGTATATGTGTATACCAATGCTAAAGAATTATATTGTTGGTTGGCAGATTATAATTTTATACATAATATTGATGGTTTAAATGTCTCTATAAAAAACAAAGACGATTTATATTTCTTCAAAGAACTTGTTCATGATTATCGACATGAACTTGATAATTGCTTGAGCAATCGAGTTTATATTTACGATAACCTAACTCCCGACGACTTTGGGGTGTTTGAACCAATTATTCGAGAATGGCAGGAAGATTTTAAACCAGCACCTGACAGTATATTCAGAAAATTATAAGGAGGAGTAATTATGGCTAATGCGAAAATATGTGATAGATGCAGTAAGTTTTATGTTGAGAATAGGCAAGAATTTACAGGATGTATGTTAAAACATTGCAATTTAATGGCATCAAGTAATATACATTTTGATTTGTGTGACGAATGTATTGGAAAGTTGTGGACTTTTCTTAACTTTCCGGTCGAGATAGACGATGCGATAGATCGTTATAATCAAACAAAGGAAGATGGTAAAGGTTCGGATGACACTTCAACACTCGATACTGTAAAGATGAATGGACGTTCCACATCGCTTTAAATTGTTTTTCGCGTAGAAAACGTACCATTTTATGGAGGTGATATTTATGAATAAGGATCTAATATATGATACTTTAGATTGCATGAGAGGTATTAAAAAGAAATATCCGTGGATACCTAAATTTATCATACGGAGAGTTCTTTTTGCAGAAGAATGTTACATGCATAAAATTGGTATTATTGATTGGAAACCTGATCTAAAAAGTTGGTATTTTAAGAAATAAGATCTAAGACTCAGTGTAGAAATACATTGGGTCTTTTATTTTTATTAATTGGAACGGAGGTGAATTATGGATATTGTTGATTTTATTGAAAAACTATACCATATCAACTTAATGGAGTATCAGAAGCAACTCGTTCGTAATATATACCATGCGCTCGAAAATGGAGAAGAAATAAAATGGCTTGTGCCGCCTCGTGGCGGTAGTAGATTTGATCTATCAATACTGCATGGCATAGTCTGTGCAATATATAAAGAGCAAATGAAAGGAGACGCAACAAAATGTGGGATAAAGGAATAATTGAAATCGGAAAAAATACGTTTATTTATCATGCAAAAGTATTTGCTTTGCCATCTGAATTTGGTATTAATTGTGGAAGAATATCGAAATTGGAAATAAGGAGACAGTCTGATGACGCGATTGTTGTTCAGTATGACCGCGAATGGGTTGTTAGACCTAAAACAAAAGTAGAAGAGTTAGCACTACAGCGGGTTTTGGATATTTATCCGATAATTGACAAATAGATGTAATATGAAAGGGGAGGTATGGCAGTGGATAATATATTTAAGAAATTAGAAGCATTAGGACAGAAAACAAATTGTACTATAAGTCTTGATTTTTATTGTATTGGCAGGTCGCGCCGCAATGTACAAATTGATGATTGCGAAACTAAGGAACACTGTTCTTGTGACGTCAACTGGGAATGGTCGGAATATGAAATATTAAGAACTATTACTAATGCTATTGAAGAAATGAAAGCACGACCGAAATGTTTCAATTGTAAGCATTATCATCCGGATCCTGGATTTTTTGAAATCTGCGGCTGTGATTGTAATCATTTCAGTAAATATGAAGATAAAAATAAGGTGGTGACATTTAATGAATTCTAGTAATTATTTGGCATTCTCCATAAAACGTGGAATATTTTGGTATATTGTATTGATCAACCGTAGGATGTCTACGGTTTTATTTTTTGCCCGGGCTTTATCAAAGCGTAGGGTAGAAGACAAATTATATAACTGGTGTTTATGTATGAAGATGAATGAGGTGATTGAATATGAAGGTAAAAGTTTTTGATTCTCGTAAGAGCATTGATCTTGAGAAGCAGATAAACGAGTTCATTGCAGATAAGGTTGTTTATGATATTCGACAGTCGACGTTTACAGTTCCGGCAAAAATTGATAAGGATGGTAAGACCGTTCGTGTTGATATTTTTAGCCGGGTAATTGTTATGTATGATGATGTTAAGAAAGATGTGTCGAGAGGTTTGCGAAGAGGTTTTGGTGTCTTTGATGATTTTGCAGGAGGTGTCACGCCAGTATGATAAATCTATTTGTTGAGAGTTATTGTCAGAATTGTCCATATTTTGAACCTGTGAAAGCAAATATGAGTTTTCGTGATGGTATTCATATAGAAGTTCACTGTAAGGATATGAATAAATGTAATATCATACATAACCAGATTTTAGCGGAATTGGCTGAAAGGGAAAATGTACCTATTGGATTTACGAGAGAGATAGGAGATGATTAATATGACTACTATTGCAGTCTTATGTAAAGACAATAAAGATGCTGGTCATTTGTTTTGTGAATTGGTCGATCGACTTCGAGCGGACGGTGTGATGTTGAATCGTTTGATATGGCACCAATGGGTTGTTGGAAATAAGAAATGTCGGGTTCGTGTTTACTCTTGTTTAGATGGAGAAGAATGGAGAGGAACTAAGGTAGATATGACATTCGGATTTTCAGTAAAGCAACAGCATGAAATATTAAAAGAAGGGGGTCGAGCCAGCCGGAAATATGTTGAGATGAGGGATGATTACGCAGGGATTTTGAGTGGCTATTTTGGTGTAAAATAGCTTGCATGGATGGAAAACTTGCACGCACAGAAGTTGCATGCACGAAAATACTTGCATGGACGAAAGTTTTTTGAGAGTGATTTTTGTGAATTTTTTGGACAACTTGCATGCGTGCAATTTTGGGCTTCAAAAAACCACGTATTTAAGCCATTTTTGGGCATTACTTGCACGTATGCAAGCACCCTTAATCGATATGAAAAAATATATATTATATAAGAAAATAAGCGCTTGCATGTGTGCAAGTTTTTAGGAGGTGGGAACAAACTATGAGTGAGACTGAATTTATTGACATTTTTAGCGATAATTTAAGAGATCTTATGATCGAGCGTAATTATACGCAAAGATCATTGGCGAAGGAAGCAGAATTGTCTGAATCGGCCATTACAAGATTTTTACAGAAAAAGTCTATGCCGACATTACGAGCGGTTATCAATTTATCTTTATCACTTAGTTGTGATGTGGATGATCTGATTCCGACATATGATTATATCAAGTAGAAAGGAGACAAGTAAATGTTGTTATTTGAGTTTGCTGTAAAGTGTGTTGTATTACTTCTTTGTATTTATCCAATAGTGGATAGAATCTGTAGATGTAAGGAGCAGAAATATTTAAGAGAGGCGTTGGTTTTTACTGACGCTTTTCTTTTTGCAATGAAAGGAGAACAGAAATTATGAGTTATAAAACAAAACGAGATGGAGTGCGAGTGAGGATTGTGGAAACTGGTGAAGAGTTCAATTCTATTCGAGCATGTGCATTCAGATTGGGCGTTGATGTTACTTGGCTCGGAAAAGTCACAAGAGGAAACAATGGATTATGCACTTGCAAAGGTTATCACATTATCCGTGTAAAAGATCCTAGGGCAAATTATGATACTTCAAGAAAAGAGTATCGTGGAAGAAAAGGAAAAGCTGTGCAGATAGTTGAGACTGGAGAAATATTTAATTCCATATCTGAATGTGCAGATGCTATTGGCGGTAGTGCCGGAACTATTTGTGAAATATTGAGAGGACACAATAGAAGAGTGACACACATGGGTTACCACTTTGAATATGTAAAATGATTCAGTGCGAATAAAACATACCCCGCGGAAATATCATGCCCTTTTATGAGAGGAAAGTGTAATATTCTGTATTTCACAACATTTCCTCTTACCTTTGACTTTGGAACGTACTCCGGTGTCCTTCGGGCCCGGGGTCATTTATATTTAAGGAGGGGTTAAAGTGAAAGAGAATAAGTTTCAGGCAGGATTAAAAAAGAAACTTAGAACGATGTTTCCCGGGTGTATAGTAACCAAACTCGATTCGAGTGATATTCAAGGCATTCCAGATTTACTTGTCTTATATAAAGATAAGTGGGCTGCCTTAGAAGTTAAGAAAGAGGCGAAAGCTTCTCACAGACCGAATCAAGATTACTATGTTGAGAAAATGAATGAGATGTCATTTTCCAGATTTATATTTCCAGAAAATGAGGAGGACGTATTAAATGAACTTCGCGAAACATTCAAATCTTGAGGGGCTTCATGCTCCATTCAGTGCTAGTCAGTCGGCATGGCTTAGATATGACACTGAAAAAGCACTAACCGTATATGATAATATGCGGGCAAAAGAAAGAGGAACAAAGCTTCATGACTGGGCTAAGAGAACTATTAACTTAGGGATCAAACAGCCTAGATCAAATAAAACCTTGTATGCATATGTCAATGATGCTATTGGTTTTAAAATGAGTACCGAAGTGGTGTTATATTATTCACCATATTTCTTTGGTACAGCTGATGCTATATCATTTAGAAATAATAAATTAAGAATACATGATCTTAAGACTGGAAAGTCCGGTCATATGGAGCAGCTTGAAGTATACGCTGCTCTTTTTTGTTTGGAGTACAAAATCAAACCAGGAGATATACAGATGGAGTTACGCTTGTATAAGGACAATGAAGTAATTGTTCATGAGCCAACTGCTGAAGATATTTTACCGATTATGGATAAGATCATGTCTCTTAACAAAGCATTGGAAAATTTCGACGACAGGGAGGTGTAGATATTGAATCCTATTGCAGAAGAAATTGAATCATATCAGGGATGTGGCTCGATGACGACGACTGAATTCCTTGAGCATTATGGAATGCCTAGAAGATCAGGCAGATATCCATGGGGTTCTGGTGAGGATCCATATCAGCATGAGAGAGACTTCCTTAGTCGAGTTGAAGAATTAAAAGCGACTGGTTGGACAGAAACTCCGGAGAATATTAAAGAGACATTCGGACTGACAACAACTCAGTATCGTACTGAGAAAGCTCTTGCTAAAGATGAACGAAGAATGTATGACGTAGCAAGAGCAAAGTCGCTTAGAGATGATGGTCTTGGCGCAACAGAGATTGGTCGTAAGATGGGTATCAATGAATCGACAGTCAGATCGTTACTCAATCCACATTCTGAACAGCGTATGGAGCAGGCAAGAAATACTGCAAAATATTTGAAAGAACAAGTGGATAAGAAAGAAATGGTTGAGGTTGGTACAGGTGTAGAGCGAGAGCTGAATATTTCAAAGGAGAAATTAGATCAAGCCCTCTATCTGTTGCAGAGAGATGGATATAACGTTTACAAAGGCGGAATACCACAGGCAACCAATCCAGGGCAGCAGACAAACCAAAGAGTGTTGTGTAAACCTGGAATCGAACATAAAGAAATATATGATTTCAATAGAGTACAGTCCTTGAAAGATTACATTTCGAGAGATGGCGGTGATACTTTTGAAAAGAAGTTCCATTATCCAGAGAGTATGGATTCAAGGCGATTGGCTATCCGTTACAAAGAAGATGGTGGAATTGAAAAGGATGGAGTAGTAGAGCTTCGTCCTGGTGTTGCTGACTTATCGCTTGGCGAATCTCGTTATTCTCAGGTTCGTATTATGGTTGACGGTAAGAAATACATAAAGGGTATGGCTGTTTATGGAGATCCAAAAGACTTTCCTGATGGTGTTGATGCCATTTTCAATACAAATAAATCTAAGTCAGTAGCAAAGATGGATGTATTGAAAGACATCAAGAATGATCCGGATAATCCTTTTGGTTCACTCATCAAAGATGCTGATCAAGGAGGTCAGTATTGGTATGATGATCCAAAGACCGGTAAAAAGAAACTTGGATTAATTAACAAAAGATCTGATGAGGGTGATTGGACTGAATGGAAAGACACATTGCCATCACAGTTCTTGGCGAAGCAATCGTTAAGAATGGCGAGTAAACAGTTAGACTTGGCAAAAGCTGATAAAAGTGATGAGTTTGAAGAAATCAAATCTATTAACAACCCTGTAATTAAGAAGCATTTCTTGGAAAAGTTTGCAGATAGTTGTGATTCATCTTCGGTTCATCTGAAAGCGGCAGCATTACCAGGACAGAAATACCATGTAATACTTCCTGTTAACTCTTTAAAGGAGAATGAAGTGTATGCTCCTGGTTATGAGAGTGGAACCAAGTTGGCATTAATTCGTTATCCACATGGAGGAACGTTTGAGATTCCTATTCTTACTGTAAACAATAAGAACGCAGAAGGTCGTAGAGTAATTGGAACAGATTCTATTGATGCGGTTGGTATTCATCATAAGGTCGCTGATCGTTTGTCAGGAGCTGATTTTGATGGTGATACAGTTATGTGTATTCCAACCCATGATAAAGCTGGAAAAGTTAAGATTGCTTCTACAGATCCATTGAAGGGTCTTGAGGGGTTTGATCCTAAAATGTCGTATCCAGAACGTCCTGGTATGAAGTATATGAAAGATCCGAAGACTGGCAAAGACAATACTCAGAATGAAATGGGCAGAATCTCTAACCTTATTACTGATATGACTCTAGCTGGTGCTTCACCAGAAGAGATGGCTAGAGCTGTACGACATTCGATGGTAGTTATTGATGCAGGAAAACATAAGCTGGACTACAAGCAAAGTGAGATCGATAACAACATTAAAGCATTGAGGAAAGAGTATCAGGTTAAGACAGACAAAGATGGAAACATTACTGGCTATGGTGGTGCCGCTACTATTATTTCAAGAAGCAAGGGCGAATCTACAATAAACAAACGCCAAGGTACACCCAAGATCAACCTTAAGGGTAAAGAATGGTATGATCCAAGCAGGCCTGAAGGTGCACTCATCTATAAAGATGCGGATAACTTATACTACCCCGACCGTAAGCAAGAGAAGGGTAGTGTGGAACTACGTACCGTGGATGGTAAAAAAGTAACCTACTCCTATGCCGATAAGGATGCAGTAGAGAGGTATGCTCCAGTAGAGAGGAGAGACCCTACTACCGGAAAAGTTACGTTCACTAATAAAGATGGAAGCATAGAGTATCGAACCAAGGTTCATACACAGAAGAGTAGTAATATGTCCGACACTGATGATGCATACACTCTTGTATCTAAGGCACGCCACCCTATGGAGCTGTTATATGCAGACTTTGCAAATGATATGAAAGCTTTGGCTAACCAGGCTCGTGTTGAACTGGCTAATACAAGTAGAGTGGCTTATAACAGGAGTGCTAATACAATGTATAAGGCTGAGGTTAAGTCCCTAGATGAGAAACTTAACAATGCATTATTAAATGCTCCTAGAGAGCGTGCTGCACAACGAATGGCTAATGCTGAAGTACAAAAGAAACAATCAGACAATCCTGATTGGAAGAATGCCGATGTAAAGAAAGCAAGTCAGCAAGCATTAACAAAGTATCGTCAAGAAGTTGGTTCAGTCTCAAGAAGAGATCGAAACATACAGATTACTGACAACGAATGGAAAGCTATTCAAGCTGGAGCAATTAGTGAAAGTAAATTGAAGAAGATTTTAAATAATGCTGACATAGATGAATTAAGACAAAGAGCTACACCTAGACAGACAAAGTCCATGACTCAATCTCAAATCAATCGAGCAAAAGCAATGTCTTCTTCAAACTTTACATTAGAGCAGATAGCAAAGGCATTAGGTGTATCAACATCAACGGTTTCAAAGTATTTGAAAGGAGCGTGAATTAAATGAATTATCAATCTTTATTGACAACAACAGATAATCCATTTGATCCATTCGAGCAGTTCACGCAATGGCAATTGTTTGATGCTCAAAAAGGAAGAGATACATGCGGTTATTTGATGCGAATTGCAAAAATTTCAGATGATATGTCTGAAGTTGAGTGCGATAAAGAAATAAATCGAGCAATTGATGAAATTATTTCAGAAAATCCTTTAGGAATTTACACAAAAGTTACAAAAGAGCTTGTTTTGGGCTAGATATGTGGTGAAAAAGCATAGAGGGGGGTCTGAAAAAATACACCCCCCTCCCTGCATCGCCGCCCTCTTTGAAAATTCTCCGGGGGGATTTTTTATATTTGAGTTTCATGATACTTATAAGGGCTTATGATATGGTCTAGTGCACATCTCAATGGACCTGCCACCTATTGAGAGTTTGTTAGTTTCTCCTTTCTGTTTTGTGCATCCCTCCGCCATATCATAAGTCTTTATAAGTGTTATGAAACAGTATGGAAACTATAAGAAAGGAGATCAGAAACATGGCAAAAGTGAAGCAAACCTCAACCAAAGACACAAAAAAGAGCCTCAGACCAGCTTTAACGCCAGAGGCAAGAGAAAACAGAGCTATTGCTTTGGCTATGGATTTGGTCGAGCAGCGGTTGATGGATGGAACGGCATCATCACAGGAAACAACTCATTTTTTGAAGCTTGGTTCTGTAAAGAATAAACTCGAGATAGAGAAACTTAAAGCTGAGAATGATCTCATCCACGCAAAAGCAGAAATGGTACGGGCTCAGAAGAATAATGAGGAGATGTTTAAGGATGCTATTGCAGCAATGAAGGAGTATAGTGGCAATGGAACTACGGAGGATGATATAGAAGATGAATATTAAAAGATATTCAGAACTTATAAAACTACCTACATTCGAAGAAAGATACGAATATCTGAAATTGAATGGTCGAGTCGGCGAAGACACTTTTGGTTTTGATAGGTATCTGAATCAAGTTTTTTATCGATCAAAAGAATGGCGATCAGTGAGAGATTTTGTTATAGCAAGAGATAACGGATGCGATTTGGCAATTGATGGTCGAGAGATATTTGATAAAATTCTAATACATCATATGAATCCGATTACTAAGGATGATGTGCTAAAAAGGCGAGATTATATTTTGAATCCTGAGTATCTGATAACAGTCACAAAGCGTACACATGATGCAATACATTATGGCGATAAAGAATTGTTATTAAGCACATCGCCAATTACAAGAACTAAGAATGACACATGTCCATGGAGACATTAAAGTGAGAAGCCTGACAATAGGCTTCTTTTTTATTTGAGAGGAGGTATGCAAATGAGCGAAGTCATAAATGCGAACGACAGCATTCTTACATCAATCAAGAAAATTCTTGGAATACCAGAAGAGCATGAACACTTTGATGCAGATATCATTATGCATATCAACACAGTTTTTATGATTCTCAATCAGCTTGGTGTCGGACCCACTTCTGGTTTTAAGATTCTGGATAAAACTACGATGTGGGACGACTATTTGAAAAATGATAGCCAGTTAGAAGCTGTGAAATCTTATATGGGTTATAAAGTTCGATTAATGTTTGACCCTCCATCAAGCTCAGCCATCACAGAGTCAATTAATCATGTTGTTAGTGAGCTTGAATGGCGAATACTTGTGATGGCCGAAAGTAAAAATTCTCGAGAGGAGGAATCATGATGTACGAATATGTATTATGCCATCATGGTGTTCTTGGTATGAAATGGGGTGTCCGTAGATACCAGAATGCTGATGGAAGTCTTACGTATGCTGGAAAGAAACGAGCATTGAAAATCCAGGACAAATATACAAATTTCACAGAGAATCAAAAGTATCGAAAGAAGAACGGTGATTATACATATGCCGGACGTAAGAAGGCTCTGAAGATGCGAGAGAAGTATTCGGCGGTTACTGGTGGAAAGAAATTGACAAGATTTGTTCCGCCATCACAACCAGCAAGTTCAGGAAAACCCAAAACATTAGCAGAAATGTCAAACCAAGAGATTGCTGATAGGATCGATAGAATTAGATTGGAGAATACTCTTAAATCGCTTACTCCGCAGAAAGTATCAAAAGGAAAGAAATTTGCCGAAGGAATGAAGTCATTAGCGGTTTCGACATTGAAAGGTCCTGCAACAAAAATAGCAAGTGAATATATTGAAAAGAAACTACGATCAAAACTTGATTTAGGCGATCCAAATGCTAAGAAAAAAGAGTCGGAAAAGTTACAACAGGAAATGATAGATGCAAGAAATCGATACAATATCGAACAGTTTACGCAATTATATGACGACTTGAAAAAGAAGAAGAAATAGGAGTGATTTTATATGGCATTATCGAACACCGCCACCCCACGATACTACGGCGAGTTTCGAGATGCCGTACTTCGAGGTGAAATCCCGGTAAATGAAAAAATCGAGATGGAAATGAATCGAATAGACGCGTTGATACAGAATCCGGGTGTCTACTATGACGATAAGGCAATAGACGGATTTATTGCTTATTGTGAAAAAGAATTGGTTCTAACCAACGGCGATGATTTACATCTATTGGATTCATTCAAACTGTGGGCTGAGCAGATTTTTGGATGGTATTACTTTGTAGAGAGAAGTGTATATGTGCCATCAAAAGATGGACACGGGGGGCACTATGCGCGAAAACGAATTAAGAAGCGGCTTATAAATAAGCAGTATTTAATAGTTGCAAGAGGTGCGGCAAAGTCTATGTATGCTTCTTGTATTCAAAACTATTTCTTGAATGTCGATACTTCCACAACACATCAGGTCACAACTGCTCCAACAATGCCGCAAGCAGAAGAGGTTATGTCACCAATCAAGACAGCCATAACCAGAGCAAGAGGACCACTATATCAATTTCTTACTTATGGGTCACTGCAGAATACGACAGGTTCAAAAGCTGACCGAGTAAAACTTGCTAGCACGAAGAAGGGAATTCAGAATTTCTTGACCGGATCGTTGCTGGAAGTAAGGCCTATGTCCATTGACAAGCTTCAGGGATTACGAGTGAAGATAGCTACCGTGGATGAATGGTTGTCTGGAGATGTCCGGGAAGATGTAATTGGTGCGTTGGAGCAGGGCGCGGCTAAGGAACAGGGCGGAGGGATGAATGATGACTATCTTATTGTAGCGATTTCCTCTGAAGGAACTGTCCGTAATGGTTCAGGAGATACAATCAAAATGGAATTGATGAGTATATTAAAAGGCGAGTACAACGCTCCGCACACATCGATATGGTGGTATGCTCTTGATTCTGTTGATGAAGTGACAGATCCGGATTTATGGATAAAAGCAAATCCAAACCTTGGAAAGACCGTAAGTTATGAAACATACCAGCTGGATGTCGAGAGAGCTGAAAAGAATCCGGCAGTTCGAAATGATATTTTAGCAAAGCGATTCGGTATTCCTATGGAAGGATATACATATTACTTTACATATGAAGAAACTCTTCCGCATAGAAAGAAAGAGTATTGGCAAATGCCATGTTCAATGGGAGCAGATCTTTCTCAGGGCGATGATTTCTGTTCTTTCACATTTCTATTTCCATTATCTAATGGAGAATTCGGCGTAAAAACAAGAAACTACATAACCGAGCTTACTTTAAATAAGCTGCCTTCGGCTATGAGAATTAAATATGAAGAATTTATGAATGAAGGAAGTCTTATTGTCATGGATGGAAACATTCTCGATATGATGCAAGTATTCGACGATTTGGACGAATACATCCTGTCTATTGGCTATGACGTTCGGTGTTTTGGATATGATCCATACAATGCTAAAGAATTTGTGGAAAGATGGGCGAGAGAAAATGGACCATTTGGTATTGAGAAAGTAATACAGGGAACAAAGACTGAGTCAGTCCCATTAGGTGAATTAAAGAAGTTATCAGAAGAGAGAATGCTACTGTTCGACGAGAAGCTTATGACCTTTGCTATGGGAAACTGTATTGTCATGGAGGATACAAATGGAAACCGTAAGCTTTTGAAGAAAAGGCACGATGCGAAGATTGATGCCGTTGCTGCTATGATGGATGCCTTTGTTGCATTCAAGTTAAATCGAGAAGCATTTGAATAAAGGAGGAAACACAATGTACGAGAATGAATTATATCATCATGGTGTTCTTGGTATGAAATGGGGTGTTAGAAAAGCATACCATCGAGTAAGCCAAAATGATCGTTTACAGAAGAGAGCTTTTAATTATGATAAAAAGTCTGCTGTAGCAACAAAAAAATCAGAAAAAATACACGCAAAGAAAGATCTGGCGCGATCAAACAGAAATGCAATACGTTCTGCAAAATATGCTAAAAAATCTTCAGTTCTTAATAAAAAAGCTTTGAAACTCGATGACGGGTATAAGCGAAGTATGCTCGAACGAAAAGCAGCTAATTTAAGTTTTAAATCTGCTAAAAAGAAGATAAAAGCTGATAGAATTTCCAAGACAAAAGGTTACGGCGCACGGGCGTTAAAGTATTCCATAAAATCAGATAAGTTTATCATGAAAGCACAAAAAATGCGGAAGAAATTGGCTTCTAATAACGCTTATATGGAGAAAATGAATAGAAAAGTAAACTCGCTTCCAAAAGATAAGATCGAAGAAGTGCGGGCATATATGAACAGTTTTTCGTAAATTCACAATAACATATAAATAAAGGAGGTCAAAATGGAATTAAATATTGGATCTAGGCTTAAAAAAGCCTGGAATGCATTTACTAACCGGGATCCTACAGGTGGATATAAATCTGTCGGACCCGGTTATTCTTTATCTCCGAGTAGACCAAGACTATCCAGAGGTAACGAAAAATCTATAGTCAATGCTGTATTAACACGTATCGCGATGGATGCGGCGGCCATAGACATTAAGCATTGTCGGTTAGACAAGAATGGACGTTATTTGGAAGACGTTGATTCTCCACTCAACGATTGTTTCAACTTGTCAGCAAATATTGATCAGACGGGCAGAGCATTCAAACTGGATGTATATCTATCGTTGCTCGACGAGGGTTGTATTGCTCTCGTTCCAATAGACACGACAGACAATCCGGATGATACGAATTCCTACGATATTAACTCGATGCGTGTATGTAGGATTCTCGACTGGTATCCTCGACATGTTCGAGTTCTTGCCTACAATGATCGAACTGGCGAAAAAGAGGAATTGGTGATGCCGAAGAGTCAAGTGGCTATTATCGAGAATCCGGCATATTCAGTTATGAATGAACCTAACTCGACCATGCAACGTCTGAAGAAGAAGCTTAGTTTGTTGGATGCTACCGATGAACAGTCTGCTTCTGGAAAATTGGATTTAATTATTCAGCTCCCATATGCGGTAAAAGGTGAACTTCGTCGCCAGCAGGCTGAAGAGCGAAGGAAAGACATCGAAGATCAATTGATGAATGGTAAGTATGGAATTGCCTGGACTGATGGTACTGAGAAAATTACCCAGCTTAATCGATCGGTTGAGAACAATCTTATGAAACAGATTGAGTATCTTACCAACCTGTTCTATAGCCAGTTGGGTGTTACTCAGAGTGTTATGGATGGCACCGCTGATGAAAAGACGATGCTTAATTACAATAACAGAACAATCGAGCCTTTGGTGGCTGCGGTTGTTGATGAAGTGAAACGAAAGTTTCTTACGAAGACTGCCCGAACAAAAGGACAGTCTATTTCTTATTTCACAGACCCATTCAAACTGGTTCCGGTTGATAACATCGCTGAAATAGCAGACAAGTTCACAAGAAATGAAATTATGACTTCGAATGAAATCAGACAGATTATCGGAATGAAACCGTCGGATGATCCGAAGGCTGATCAGCTTATAAACAGTAATATCAGCCAACCAAACCAGGGAGAAGAGTTGGTGGTGGGTGATACAGAAAATGAAGAAAGGAGCGAAGGTCAAAATGGGTATTAATTGCGACTTTAGTGGATGGGCTACCCGAAACGATTTGTTATGCGGTGATGGTAGAACCATTCGAAAAGACGCCTTTGCACAGAATGATGGGTGTCAGGTTCCGCTTGTTTGGAACCACAAACATGATGACGTGAATGCCGTGCTTGGACATGCTGTTTTGGAAAATCGACCAGAGGGTGTCTATGCGTATGGAGTGTTCAACGACAGTCCGCAGGGACAGAAAGCAAAAGATCTTGTACAGAATGGTGATGTTCGATCTTTGTCCATTTGGGCAAATGAACTGAAACAGATTGGAGGAGATGTGATTCACGGAAATATTCGTGAACTCAGTCTTGTATTAGCAGGTGCTAATCCCGGAGCATACGTAGATTTCGTAATGGCGCACAGCACTGAGGAAGAGGATAGTTTGTATGCCTCTTGGGATGAAAATATTATGCTTCATCACTCTGCTGATGGAGAGAAAGGAGATTCAAAAATGGACGGCAACAATAAGCCAGAAGAGAAGAAAAAGGATGTGGCCGAAAAGCCAGAAGAAAACAAAGAGAGAACAATTCAGGATGTGATCGACACGATGAATAAAGAACAGCAGGATGTCCTTTACGGATTACTTGCTATGACAGAGGGTGACGATGACGACGATGATAGTGAAGGAGGAGATAACTCTATGAAACATAATTTATTTGACAAGAATAATGAAACTGCTCAGCAGAATGTACTTAGCCATTCAGATGAGATGGCGATCGTCGCACTCGCAAAGCAGAGCGGTGTCGGTAGCCTTCAGCAGGCTATGGCGATTTACGCAGAAGAGAATAAGGATACTTTGTCACACGGTATCTTTGATGACAGTGTTGAGGAGCTTTTCCCAGAGTATGAGCTTCTCAAGAAGGGTGAACCTGAAACACTTGAGAGAGATCAGAGCTGGATTGGATCTGTAATTTCTAAGATTCATAAGAGCCCAATCAGCCGTATTCGTACAAGACAGGCGGACGCTCGTATTGCAGAGCTTAGAGCTAGCGGTTATCAGAAGAAGGGAAATTACAAGCATGAGTCAGAGCAGATCAAGCTGCTTAGTCGTACAACAGACCCACAGACAATCTACATCAAGGATACAATGCATCGAGACGATATTGTCGACATTACAGACTTTGATGTTGTAGCTTATCAGTGGAACATGATGCGTCATGTACTTGATGAGGAAATGGCTATGGCCGCTCTTGTTGGTGATGGTCGTGATGATGGTGATCCGGATAAGATCCACGAAGATCATATTCGTTCAGTATGGCATGACGATGAGCTTTATACAATCCATCAGGTTGTGGATTTCGAAGCCGCAAAGACAAAGCTTCAGGGCACAAATACAGGAGCTAACTTCAGTGAGAACTATATCAAAGCAGAGGCTATGATTGAGTCAGCTTTGTATTCTCGTGAGAAGTTCAAGGGTTCTGGAACACCAGATTTGTACTGCACACCACATCTTCTTAATGTAATGCTGCTTGCTCGTGACCTTAATGGTCGTCGTATCTATGATTCCAAGGCAGATCTTGCCAAGGCGCTCAATGTAAATGAAATTCATACTGTTGAGCAGTTCGAGGGACTTGAGAGAACAGCAGATGATGGTAAGAGAAAGCTTCTTGGTTTGTTTGTCAACATGGCTGATTATCAGTTTGGCGCTACTAAGGGCGGCGAAGTTACAAGATTCTCAGATTTCGATATCGACTTCAACCAGTACAAGTACATGCTGGAGACAAGACTTTCTGGAGCACTTACAAAGGTTTACTCTGCAATCGCTCTCGAAGAGAAGGTTTCGTAGTTGCGTAATTATATAAGGAGGAACATGGATTATGGAAAAGATCATGGAAAATTCTAGTGACTTACATGTAGTAGCAAGAAAGGTATATGCAAAGCCTAGCGACGCTTATGCTTATTCTGATTCAGATTACAAGACAAAGATCTCAGCAGATGAGTTGTATGACACATTTGTTAAAGGGATGATCGTCATCGATGCTGGAGTAGAGTACAAGCCAATCAGCGTTAAGGTTGCTTCTAAAGTGGCAACTGTGTCATATGTTAAGGCTGGCTCTACAAATCCGGAGATTGCGACTGTTAAGTCTGAGTAGTTAAGGAGGAAAATTCAAAATGGGTAAATGGTATGGAAATGTCGGTTTTGCACATACAACTGAAAATAATCCTGGTGAATGGGATTCCGAGATTATCGAGAAATCATATTTCGGAGATATTATGGGCAATCGATGGAAACGCCAGAATTCCGGTGGAATAAATGACGATGTCAATATTTCCAACATTATCAGCATTGTTGCTGATTCGTTTGCCAATGAGAATTGCTCTGAAATTGTGTATGCGGAATTCTTGGGTATAAAGTGGAAGGTTACAGATATCGAGCCACAATACCCAAGATTACTGCTCACATTAGGGGGTGTGTATAATGGCGAGTAGGGTTGATTTACAGGCTAAACTGGAGGAAATCCTTGGGAGCAGAAACGTATATTATAAAGCCCCTGAAAATATTAAGATGAGCTATCCAGCAATAATATATTCTCTTAATAATATAGAGGATAGAAACGCAAACAATAGTTCATACATAAGAAATAGAAGTTATAGTGTTACAGTGATATCAAAGCAATCAGATCCGGAAGTAATAAACAAATTGTTGGAACTTCCATACTGTTCTTTTGACAGACCATATGTATCTAATAATTTGAATCATTATGTATTCACTTTGTATTGGTAATTAAGAGCTCATAATATGGGCTCTTTTTTATTACCTAAAATTATAAAAAGGAGGACGGATATATGTCTAAGATTAAATGGGATGAAACCGGAGAGCGTTTATTTGAAACTGGCGTGGAAAATGGAGCGTTGTTTGTACAGGACAATAGCGGAACTTATGAAAAAGGTGTGCCTTGGAATGGACTTACGAACGTAAGTGAGAGTCCGGAAGGTGGAGAAGTCACAACGTTGTATGCAGACGATGTAGCATACTTGGATCTTATCTCAGTAGAGAAGTATAAGTACACAATCGAAGCATATGCTTCACCTGTTGAGTTTGATGCTTGTGATGGAACAACAAGTATTGCTAAGGGTGTTACGATTGGCCAGCAGTCTCGTAAGAAGTTTGGATTCGCATACAAGTCACGTATCGGAAATGATATTGAAGGCTCCGATTTCGGATACAAGCTGCATATTGTGTATAACAGCTTGGCTTCTCCATCTGAGCGGTCACATGCATCCATTAATGATAGCCCAGAGGCAGAGACGTTGTCTTGGTCAGCTAGTTCGACAGCAGTAAATGTTGCCGGTCATAAGCCAACATCTACAGTAGTGATTAATAGCACAACAGCAGATCCTGCTAAGCTGGCTATTCTTGAGAATATTCTGTACGGAAAGGATAATGAGCTTACCAAGACTGAGCCTAAGAACTGGTCAACAGATTACAAGAAGTATTATACAAAGTCTGGAGATAAGTTCGAAGCAGTTACTGGTGAATCTGCACCGACTTGGGAAGAGAACAAGTATTACGACGAGGCGACAGAACCGAGATTACCACTCCCTGATGAGATCATGGAAATCATGGGACAGGAGTAGAATATTAACCATGGGACCTCACGATAATAGTGGGGTCTCTTTTTTATAAAAAGGAGGAGACCTATGTTAAAGAAGACAATAACATATACAGATTTTAATGGCACAGAAAGAACAGAAGATTATTATTTCAATCTGAGTAAAGCAGAATTATTGGAGATGGAAGTTGGTACCACTGGCGGTTATGCTGAAAAGGTACAGGCGATTATTGATGCAAAGGATTCGCCAGACATCATGAAAATCTTCAAGGAGTTGTTACTTAAGGCGTACGGCGAGAAGTCAGCAGACGGAAAGCGGTTTATTAAGATTGACGACAATGGACGTCCATTAGCAATCGCGTTCGAGCAGACACCGGCATATTCCGAGATTTTCATGGAGCTTGCAACAGATGCAGACGCTGGCGCAGCGTTTATCAATGGTATTCTTCCGGCTGATTTGATCAAAGAAGCAAACAAGGCGGCGTTACCGAAGGCTGCTAATTAATACGTCAAAATGGAGATGAATGAGAATGCTTTCGATTATGATACCCGGGAGAGAGTGGTTTGATGAAGAAAAGAATGAGTTTGTGACCACGACGAGTACGACTATTCAAATGGAGCATTCTCTTCTTTCTCTTCATGAATGGGAAAAGAAATGGAAAAAACCATTTTTCTCTGATAAAGAAAAAACAACAGAAGAAGTGCTGGATTATTTTAGATGTATGACACTTACTCCGGATGTTGGTGATGATATTTTTCGTGGTCTTACGAATGAAAACATAGAGACAATCTGGAATTATATTAATGATTCGATGACTGCTACTACGTTTTCTGACAGAGAAAATCGTAAGTTCAATAGAGAGATAATAACCAGTGAGATTATTTATTATTGGATGATATCCCTAAACATTCCCGTGGAGTTTGAGAGATGGCATCTGAATAGTCTCATCACATTAATTAGAGTTTGTAATGTTAAGAATCAACCACCAAAGAAGATGAGTAAGAATGAGGTTCTTAATCATTATTCAGCTCTAAATGCAAGTAGAAGAAAGAAGTTTAAGTAAAACGGAGGTATAGATATGTCAATGAACGGAATCGATATTAGTGCATGGCAGAGAGGGATTAATTTAAATAATGTCCCATTCGACTTTGTAATTGTAAAAGCAACCGAAGGAACGAAGTATATCAATGGCGTATGTGACAGTCATTGCGATGATGTACTTCGACTAGGTAAATGTCTGGGAATGTATCACTATGCAAATGGCGGAGATTACAAGCAGGAGGCGGATTTCTTCTTAGAGAAGATAAAGAAGTATGTTGGAAAAGCGCTGCTTGTTCTTGACTGGGAGAGTCAGAACAATTCGCAGTTTGGTAAAACGGACCGCGAATGGGTTAAGAACTGGTGCGATTATGTGTATACCCAGACTGGCATTAAGCCAGTTATCTATGTATCTAAGAGTTTCATGTCTATGTTGGACGGACTTGGATATGAATTCTGGATCGCACAGTATGCAAATAACAAACCTACCGGATATCAGGAGAAGCCGTGGAATGATGGCGTGTATCCGTGCCTTATCAGACAGTACGCAATGACAGGACGTCTTACCGGTTATTCAGGAGATTTGGATCTGAATAAGTTTTATGGCACAGCAGAAGAATGGAATGCACGAGTATCAGTTACTAAACCAGCTCCAGCTCCAGCGCCAGTTCCGGCCGTGTCTCCAACAGGTACAACCATCGAGCTTGTGGTAGCAACATTGCAGAATAAGTATGGCGTAGGCGATGAGCGTAAGCAGAAGCTGGGAACTCGATATGACGAGGTTCAGAAATTTATTGATTATGTAGCAAATGCTTCGATTGATCAGCTGGTAGCAGAAACAAAGGCTGGTGATTATGGTAATGGCGAAACTCGTAAGATTATTCTCGGAGCATTCAATAAGTACGATGCTGTTCAGAATAAGATCAATGCCGAGAATACAGCCAAGGCTAGTTCGGCAGCTATTTACGTAGTTAAGAGTGGAGACACGCTCTCTGACATTGCTGCGAAGTACAAAACAACATATCAGGCATTACAGAAGCTGAATGGTATTCCGGATCCAAACAAAATTTATCCGGGTCAGAAATTAAAAATTAGATAATGAAAGGGTGATGCAGGTGATCACATTTAAGCAGAAGGGCGATTTCTCCAAACTGAATAGTTTCTTTGAAAAAATTAAAGAAACTGTCAAAATAGGAGATCTCGATAAGTATGGACGAGCTGGTGTCGAAGCACTTGCATCTGCCACACCAAAGGAATCTGGAAAAACTGCAGATTCTTGGTACTACACAATTGAACATGAAAATGGAAAATCGTCGATTAATTTTCTTAATTCGAACATTAATGACGGTGTTCCGATTGCAATCATATTACAGTACGGGCATGGTACTGGAACTGGAGGCTGGGTCGAAGGAAGAGATTATATCAATCCTGCGGTTCAGCCTCTTTTTGATAAGATTGCCGACGATGCTTGGAAGGAGGTTACTAGATTATGAGTAAGCAGGTTGACGAAAGAGTTGTTACGATGCAATTCGACAACAGGCAGTTTGAAGACAACGTTAAAACTTCCATGTCTACCATAGATAAACTGAAAAAAGCGTTAAATTTCGAAAAAGCTGGCGAAGGTCTCGAGGAAGTCAAAGATTCAATAAACTTAAACAAAATCAATATTACTGGATTAAGCGGAGCTATCGACCAAGTAAATGCTAAATTCTCAGCACTTCAGGTAATAGGTGTTACGGCGTTATCAAATATTACAAATCAAGCGATGAGTATGAGTAAGAAAATGATTTCAGCTCTTACTATAAATCCTGTTAAGGATGGCTTGAAAGAGTATGAAACACAGATGAATGCGGTTCAGACAATCCTGGCAAATACTCAAAAAGAAGGCACTAACGTAAAAATTGTAAATAAAGCATTAGATGAATTAAACGCTTATGCTGATAAAACAATATACAATTTTACAGAGATGACTCGTAATATTGGTACGTTCACAGCTGCTGGCGTTAAACTTGATACGTCCGTATCTGCCATCAAAGGTATTGCTAACTTGGCTGCTATATCTGGCTCGACGTCACAGCAAGCATCAACGGCAATGTACCAGCTTTCCCAAGCACTTGCATCTGGTACTGTAAAACTTATGGACTGGAACTCAGTTGTTAATGCTGGTATGGGTGGTCAGGTATTTCAGGATGCGTTAACAAGAACATCAGAACATTTACAAACAGGTGCAAAAGCGGCGATCGAAGCAAAAGGCTCATTTCGGGAATCACTGCAAACAGGATGGCTCACGACTGAAGTTCTTACACAAACGCTTGATCAGTTTTCAACTGCCGCAGATACGCAGGCTGAATACGAAGCTGCTGTGAAGAAATTCGTTAGTCAGGGATATAGTAAAGAAGAGGCGAAGCAATTAGCCGATATGGCAAAAACAGCAGGCGAAGCTGCAACAAAGGTAAAGACATTTACACAGCTTATTGACACATTAAAGGAAGCTCTTGGTTCTGGTTGGACAACAACATGGCGTTTAATTATCGGCGATTTCGAGGAAGCTCGAAACATGTGGACGAACGTAAGTGATGTACTCGGTGGGTTTATCAATAAAATGTCTGATGCTAGAAATGCCGTTCTTGAAAGTGCGATGGGAAAAGGTTTATCTGGTATTGCAGACAAAATCAATTCTATTGTTGAACCGTTTCAGAAAGCCGCATCAACTGTTACAAAAACTGTAGACGCAGTTTCTGATTTAGGCGATGTTGTTGATGATGTTATACTCGGAAAATTTGGAAATGGAACCGAAAGAGTAACTGCTCTTACTGAAGCTGGACTAAACTATTATAGGGTTCAAAATAGAGTAAATGAAGTATTGAATAATAGCTTTCGATTCACAGAAAAACAAATAGAGGAACAGGATAAACTCCTTGGAATAAACGCAAAATCAACAGACGTAACAAAAGAAGAAACAAAAGAAACTGATAAATTAGCAGATTCCAAGAAAGAATTGATTAAACAATTTGCTAATATGTCAGATGCTCAATTGCGTTCTATAGGACTTAGTCCATCAGAAATAGCATCGTTTCGAGAATTGAGAAATATGGCAGACATGCTTGGCATGTCTTTGGATGATGTCATCGATAATATGGATCATTTGAATGGACGATGGCTTCTTATGCAATCATTTTCCAACATAGGGCATAATATCATAACGATATTCAAATCCATTGGGGAGGCGTGGAAGGAAGTATTTCCTCCAGTAACTGCTGATAATTTGTTCAGTCTCTTAGCGGGATTTTACAAATTGACAACAAGTATGAAAATAACAGACGAAGAAGCAGATAAATTAAAACGAGCCTTCAAGGGTCTTTTTGCAGTATTGGATCTGGTTAGCACTCTTGTTGGCGGTGGTTTGAGATTAGCATTAAAAGTTACGTCTTACATACTTAGTCTTTTCAATTTATCGTTATTGGATGTTGCGGCAATTCTCGGTGATGTCCTTGTTAAATTCAGAGATTGGGTTAAAGGTAATAACCTAATTACAAAAGCATTCAAAACTATGGCTCCATATTTGAAGGAGTTTGTTTTATTAATCGTCGATGGCATTATTGCTATCAAGGATTGGGTCGTTGCCAACGAAAAAATAACTCAAGGGTTTAAGAATATTCTTTCATATCTTAAAGAAGCTGGAGCGGGATTCAAGGCATGGATCGAAGGTGCTAGAGAAGCTGAGAATATACCAGTCTACATAATTCAGGGATTGGTAAACGGTTTGAAGAACGGAATTTCAACTGTGGCATCTATCGTTATAGAACTTGCAAAATCAATAATCGAAACTATCTGCGGTGTGCTTGGCATTCATTCACCTTCGGTCGTGTTCTTTGCAATAGGTTCATTTATTGTTCTTGGATTGGTTGCAGGAATACAATCTGAACTTCCGGGCGTTTGGGAAACTGTAAAATCACTTGCAACAGGATTGGTAGAAATAATAAGCAATATTAATTTCGGCGCAATATTTGCAGGAATGATGGGACTGGGAACAATACTGTTGTTGAAGAAGATAGCTGACGCGTTTGAAATAATATCTGGACCTATAGAGGGTGTTAGTCATATTCTGAATGGCTTTGGTTCAATTCTTGATAGTGTCGCTAAAAACATTAAAGCTTCTGCGTTTAAGAAAAAGTCAGTTGCTATTCGAAATTTTGCAATTTCATTAGGAATATTGGCCGCATCTTTATTGGTAATATCAAAAATACCAGTACAAGATTTGATAAAAGCTGGAGTAGCTATCACTGTAATGGCTGGAGTGCTTATTGGGTTGTCATATGCAATAAGCGTTCTCAATGTGGTGACTAAAGGCGGACTTGATACATCAGGTAGGAAAATCGCAGTTATGCTTGTTGGTGTTGGCGTTGCGTTATATATGATGGCAAAAGTAGCAAGAGCTGTAGGCGAACTTAAATGGGAGCAGATAGCCAAAGGGCTTGTGTTTATGGGAGTTCTTGAGTTATTCGTTGTGACTCTTATAGCGGTATCCGAATCTGCGGGAGAACATGCAGACAAGGCCGGAAAGATGATTTATAAGATCGCTGGTGCATTATTAATAATGACGCTTGTCGCAAAAATCGCAGGAAATCTTAAGCCACAGGAAATGAAAAATGGTTTGAAATTTATTGCTGTTGTTGGGACGTTTGTTATCGCATTGGTTGGTATATCATTGTTGGCTGGCGAGCATGCAGACAGTGCTGCCAAGATGATACAGAAGTTTGCAAATGCCTTACTTATATTAGCCATAACAGCGAAAATAGTAGGGAATTTAAGTCCCGAAGAGTGGTTAAAAGCCATTGGCTTTATAGGTATGATTTCGTTATTTATTGTCGGTCTTATAGCAGTATCCGAATTTGCGGGCGAGCATGCCAATGAAGCAGGAAAGATGTTAGAGAGAATTTCGTTTGCTCTTCTCGTTATGGCAGCTACAACAAAAATAGTGGGTAGTATGAAAGCTGACGAATTGGGGAAAGGATTAATTTTTATAGGAGTTCTTTCTTTATTTATTGCAGGAATAGTTGCAGTGTCTAAATATGCCGGGGAGAATATCGCAAAAGCCGGTGCAATGCTCTTAGGCGTTGCCGCAGCAATTGGAGTGATGGGTCTGGTCATCAAAATGGTTGGAACCATGGAAACTAAAGATCTGTTAAAAGGTATTGCGGTAGTGGCGGTATTAGAAAGTTTCATCATAGGTATGATTGCAGTATCAAAACTTGCTGGAGAAAATGCAGTAAAAGCCGGATCTATGGTCTTGAAGATTTCTGCATCATTACTGATCATGACAGCAGCATTATTCTTAATTGGACAAATGGATACTAAGAAGCTCTGGAAAGCGGTTGGTGTTATTGCAATATTGGAAGCTTTGTTTGCTGGGTTAATCGCAGTGTCAAAACTCGCAGGAGATTGTAATAAAACCATAATCACAATAACGATATGCGTTGCAACGTTAGCTGCTATGATGGGCGTACTTACAATGCTGGATCAGGAGAAACTTCTTAAATCAGCAGAATCTTTATCTATGGTTATGGTAGCGATGGCAGCAATGATCGCAGCAACCGGGCAAATTAAGAATACTGAAGGAGCGACGAAGGTTCTTCTTCAGATTTCGTTGGTGGTTCTCATGTTGGTCGGTGTTCTTGGAATGATTCAGGCACTTAATATAGAAGGAAATATGGGTGCAGTTGCTTCAATCTCCGTATTGTTGGTTTCTATGGCAGCGTCATTAGCTCTCTTGGGAAATACGAAGGATGTATCACTTAAGGCTGTTGGCGCCATGGCATTGATGGGATTGGTCGTTGCAGAATTGGCGGTTGTAATGAAAGCAATGGATAAACTTGATATTGATGTGTCTACAAAGACAGTTGCTCAATTATCAGCTTTACTTCTTGCTATGTCTGGCGCATTAGTGATTCTGACTGTTGTCGGAATCGGTGGTGCCGCTGCATTTGTGGGGATTGGTGCGTTAGTGACATTGATAGCCGCAGTTGGTGGATTAATGATAGCAATAGGCGCATTAAATGATGAATTTCCAGCTGTCGCTGATTTTGTACATAATAGTATCCCAATTCTTCAAGATATGGGTGAAGGCCTCGGTAATTTCATCGGTGGTTTAGTCGGTGGTGTTGTTGCTGGCGCTATTGATAGTCTTGCTGGTATAGGTACAAGTCTTAGCACATTCATGGAAAATCTCCAGCCATTTATCGAGAAGGTGTCGGCTATTGACCCAGATGCTATGGCTGGTGGAGAAGCATTAGCTAAGATGCTGCTTACTCTTACAGCGGCAGAACTTGTGAGTGGATTATCCAAATTTTTGGGAGTAAAAGACTTGGGTAACCTTGGTTCTCAGCTTTCAGATTTCGGAGATGCAATTATCGCATTTTCAGACAAGCTTAATAATGGCGATTGTATAAATGATAAAGCCGTCCAAAAAGCCGCAAAAGCAGGTGAGATGATGGCTAAGCTTCAGAGTAGCTTATATGGAACTGGTGGATTGAAACAGGACATATTTGGCGAAAAAGATCTTGGAGATTTCGGATCGCAGATGAGTAAATTTGCCGATGGAATCATTGCATTTGCCACCAAGGTTGAGGCCGCAGACATTAATCAAGATTCTGTTGACGCAGCAGCTTATGCCGGTGAAACCATGGCTACTCTCCAAAGCAAGATTAAAAGTCAAAATGGAGCACTTCAAGATATTTTTGGTGAACAGGATCTTGGTAACTTTGGACAGCAGATGAGCGAATTTGCAGATGGTGTTGTTAATTTCGATAAGAAACTTAAGGCTAATAATGGGATCAGCTCAGATCTTGCTGATCAAGCTACTTATGCTGGTAATACAATGGCAGCACTCCAAGATAACATTACTCCAGTAAAAGGTGTCGTACAATTCTTTGCGGGTACTAGCGATTTAGCCACTTTCGGAACTCAAATTGCTGCTTATGGAAACGCATTAGGCAACTTCTCGAAAATCTTGAGAGAAAATCCTGTCGATACAACCACAACTGCGACAGCAAAAGAATGTGGTTTACTGATGGTAGAACTTCAAAATTCATTACCAGAATCACATCTATTCGATGGAAAGATGGATCTAGATGATTTTGGAATGAAACTAACATCATTCGGTAAATATCTAGGAATGTTCAGCAACATGACTGCCGAAATGGATGTGTCCAATCTCACGACGGTAAGCATGGCGGCTAAGAGACTTGGCGAAATGGCAGCATCAATCAGCACAGTAGACCAATCAAAAATTGACGAATTTGATTTCGAGGGCATTGGAAACAGTATAAAGACATTCTGTGATTCATTCGATAACGTCGATGCTTCAAAGGTTGAAACAGCAATCAACTCAATCAATAAGTTGGTTAGTACAATCAAGAGTATGGATGGGTTGAACACCAATGGAGTAAACACCTTTAAGGGAATTCTTAATTCACTCAGCGGTGACGCAGTAAATCTTAAGGGTATTGGTAATTCATTCTCAGACGATCAGATTGCATCATTCAACTCAATCGGCTCAAGCGTCGTAAACGCGATCGCTTCAGGCATGAAGAGCAAGTCAAGTAAATTTACGAGTATCGGACATTCAATACTTAGCAGCATCAAGAGTTCTCTGAATTATAATGTTCAGCAGTTCAAAACCAGCGGAGAGACAATCATGTCGAACTTTGTTAGCGGAATAAAAGGTTCGAAAAATACGGCATCATCAGCATTTACATCAATGATGGCATTCATCACTCTGAGTCTGAAGGGATATTATAATAACTTCTACACTATCGGAGGTTATCTTGTTACAGGATTCGCAAATGGTATATCAGCTAGTGCATATAAAGCTAAAGCAAAAGCTAAGGATATGGCCAAAGATGCGGAGAAGGCTGCACGAGAAGAATTACAAGTTCATTCACCATCTAAGAAGTTAGACAAAGTTGGACAGTATTTCGGCATGGGATTTGCTAATGGTATTGATAAGAAATCACATCTCAGTGTTCAAGCAGCAAAGACTATGGCCGCATCAGCTATCGACAGTACAAAGCAGACAATCTCGAGATTAGGTCAGATGCTGTCTATGGATGTTGATGCTCAGCCTACAATCAGACCTGTAATGGATTTTAGCGACATTAATTCTGGCGTAGCAACTATGAATGGGATGCTTGCTATGAATCCATCTGTTGGCGTAATGACAAATATTGGAGCAATTAACGCATCAATGAGAAATCGTCAAAATGGAAATGCAAATGATGTGATATCAGCTATCAATACACTTGGTAAAACACTCGGTAATACACGAGGCGATACATACATTATTGATGGCATTACATATGATGACGGAAGCGGCATAAACGATGCAGTTCAAACACTCATTAGAGCAGCTAGAATAGAGAGGAGGATGTAAAGATGGCTAATTCGCCACGTATCACAGGTTTCGGAACGGTAGACCCCAAAGGAAATACCTTATACGCGACATGGTCATGGAAATATGATCACATCGATCATTTTGAGGTTAGATGGGAATATAACTTGGGTATAGCAATCAATGATGAAGGAAATGCAGTTTGGATTGTTGGAAATTCTGGAACAACGACCGAGAAAACATCCACCTATAGTATACCTAGTGACGCAAGAGCGGTAAGGTTTAAGGTAAAACCAGTAGCACAAACGCATGAGGTAAACAAAGTTCAGGTTGCATATTGGAATGCTGATTGGTCTGTAGAAAAGACTTATTGGAATACGCCAGAAGAAGAAAGAATTCAGGTGCCAGATGTTCCCACAGTATCAATTGACAAGTATACGATCACAGCAAAAATTGGCGGTAAAGAATTGAATACCAATCGTGTTCAGTTTGAGCTTTGGGCACCGGGGTATTATCTTGACACATCTTACTCTCGTAAAACAGTTATGTTACTTCAAGATAATGCAGCATCTTGTACATTCAACATAGTACCGGGATATATCTATAAAGTTAGATGTAGAAGTTTGAATGGTGATTTTGCAGCAAATTCTCCAATTATAGAAGACTGGTGTAGTGATTGGTCAGACTTTTCAGAAGAAATAAAATCAGCACCAGCCGCCTCTGGTGGAATAACGACTTGCCGAGCGGAATCTGAAACTTCTGTATATCTTGTATGGTCGGCAGCCACAGGGGCAAAAACATACGAAATTGAGTACTCATCAAATAAAGATTACTTTGACAGGACAGATCAGACTACTAAACAATCTGGAATAGAAAATCCATATTATTTGGTAGTTGGTCTGGAAACAGGACAGGAGTATTTCTTTAGAGTAAGAGCCGTTAACGATCAGGGTGAATCTGCGTGGTCTGGTGTAGTGTCTGTTGTAATAGGCAAGTCACCAGCCGCGCCGACCACATGGTCATCGACTACCACTTTGATTAGCGGTGAGAAATTGATGTTATATTGGGTTCATAATTCAGCAGATTCATCAAGTCAGACGTATGCCGAACTTGAGATAATAATCAATGGGAAAAAGCAAACTCAAACAATCAAGAATGATAGATCAGACGATGATAAGGATAAGACGAGCTCTTACGAGTTAGACACGTTAAGTTTGACCGAAGGCGCTACAATACAATGGCGAGTTAGAACCGCAGGAGTCACAAATAAGTATGGCGATTGGTCAGTACAGCGAGAAATAAAAGTGTACGCTCCGCCAACATTAAAGCTGAATATATCAGATGTATATAATAATGATTTAACAGTTCTTACTTCATTTCCGTTTCATATTTCTGGTATTGCGGGACCAAATACCCAAGTTCCAACAGGATATCATGTAACCATTAAAGCTATGAGTTCTTATGAGACTATTGATAACATCGGTAATCAGAGAATCGTGAGCGCCAATCAAGAGGTATTTTCCAAATTTTATGATACCAAAACATCTCTTGACATTACGCTTTCGGCGAATGATATCGATTTGATGAATAATATTTCGTATCAAGTAGAAGTGGTGGTATCTATGAACACAGGACTTACTTGTACAGAAATCCGTACTTTTCAGGTTCATTGGTATGAGGATGAATTATCCCCTAACGCCCAAATAGCTTTTGATGGTAAAACAATGTCTGCGTATATTAATCCTTATTGCGAATTGTATGAGGTGACTGTAAATAGAGTTAAATATTCAGAAGGAATAGGATATGAAAAGACAGAAGAAGAGGTTGAAATATATGCAGTGTTGTACACTGAGAATAAAATGCAAACTGTAACTGGTGAGGAAGTAATGAAAGTTCGTTTAACAACGGGAGAAATAGCATATGCTTGTTATTCAACACAAAAACAGCTTCCATCTAGTTATACATTATCTGTGTATAGACGCGAATTTGATGGTACGTTTACAGAGATAGAAACAGGACTTGATAATTCCAAAACGACATATGCAACTGACCCACATCCGTCACTGGATGTAGCAAGATATCGAATTGTGGCTATATCGAAACATACAGGCGCTGTTGGATATTCAGATTTACCTGGGTATCCAATTGGCGAAAAGGCAGTAATTATACAGTGGGATGAGCAGTGGTCTTGGTTCGATGCCGGTGATACAGGAGAATTAGCTACACCACCTTGGTCTGGCTCTATGTTAAGGCTTCCTTATAATATAGATGTCTCCGATAAAAACAGTCCAGATAGTACACTGGTGAAGTATCAGGGACGAACCTCTCCGGTAAGTTATTACGGTACACAGGTAACAGCATCATCTTCATGGAAGGTAGATATTCCTAAAACAGATAAGGAGACGTTATATGCCATAAGAAGATTATCTATATGGAAAGGTGACGTTTATGTCCGAGAACCATCTGGAACGGGATATTGGGCAAATATATCAGTATCATATAATGTGAACCATGATTCATTGGTCATTCCGGTGTCCTTTGAAATCACAAAGGTCGAAGGAGGAGTATAAATGACTAATTGGTTAGAGTCGATGACTCAGACGTTTGAGTATTATACTGTCGACCCAAATACTTGGATGGATGACGAGCGGATGCGAAACGTGACCGCGTGTACAATTACGCGAGACAGTACATCAGATACATTGGCGTCGGCTACATTTGATGTGAAAGATTTCACTGGAGAGTGCTACATTCGAGTGTACCTTATTACAATTCAAAATGGAGAAAGATCGAAGTATCCATTAGGCACATTCTTAGTGCAAACCCCTTCGTCAGATTATGACGGAAAGGTGAGCACAGTATCTATGGATGCGTATTCCCCATTATTGGAATTATCTGAGAAAAAACCAGACATAGGATATTCGTTATTTAAAAACGATAACATCATGGAAAATGCATATAGGATTGCCAGAAGCAATATGAGAGCCCCGGTTGTAAGAGTCGAAACAAACGACAAATTGACCGGGGATTTTGTTTCGTCAACCGACGATACATGGCTTGCATTTCTTTCCGATTTATTGAGCAATGCGAAATATGAACTGGAGCTTGATGAGTTGGGAAAGGTACTGTTTGCGCCAAAGCAAGAACTTGTTGCATTACAACCAGTATGGACATACAACGACGACAACAGTTCGATTTTATACCCGGAAGTAAGTTTGAGTCATGATTTGTATGGGGTTCCAAATGTTGTAGAGGTTCTTTATTCGAGCGGTAATGACAATTACTATTCGAGAATCGTAAATGATGATGAAAACAGCCCCACATCAACAGTAAAACGAGGACGAGAAATTGTGTATCGTGAAACTTCACCGTCTTTTGCAGGTTCTCCTTCACAGGCTCAGGTCGATGAGTATGCTGAGAAACTATTGAAAAGCTTATCTTCGGTTGAATACACAGTGAGTTATACACATGCTTACTGTCCAGTCAGAGTTGGTGACTGTGTGCGACTGAATTATTCAAGAGCTGGATTGGAAAATGTAAAAGCTAAAGTGATAAGTCAATCAATAACATGCGAGAGCGGGTGCCCGGTATCCGAAAAAGCAGTATTTACAACAAATTTATGGAGGTGATAAGTAGTGACATTGTCTAATGATTTGGCGAGTCAATTCGCAAAATTACTAAACGATGGCAACGATAAAAAGCCAAAAGAGACATCTATGTATGGAACATTTGTCGAGAGTGATAAAAAAAAATACGTGAAGTTGGATGGATCTGAGTTGCTTACTCCTGTAATACAGACTGCTGCGGCTAAGGATGGAGAGCGTGTCACGGTTACAGTAAAGAATCGTACTGCCGTTGTTACAGGAAACCTGTCGTCTCCCGCTGCTAGATCAGGAGACGTGGAAGATCTCTCAGCAAAAGTATTGTCTGTCGAAGAGCTCATGGCGAAGAAAGTATCAACCGATGAACTTGAGGCTACGATTGGTAGAATAGAAACTCTCGAAACTGACAATGCGACGATTAGAGATACTCTGACAGCTCAATCAGCAAAGATCGATGATCTCGAAGCTGATAATGCGACCATTAATGGCACTCTGACTGCTCAATCAGCAAAGATTGACAATCTCGAAACAACTAAGCTTAGTGCAGAGATTGCTGAAATAACCTATGCAACGATCACGAATTTGGATGCAACAAATGTAGCGATACGTAATTTGAATGTTGATTATGGCAAGTTTAAAGATGCAACAGTTGAGTCGTTTAGGGCAACGGAAGCTTCTATTGAATCGTTAAATACAACGAAATTATCGGCAGAACAAGCAGATATTCGATATGCAAATATTGATTTCTCGAATATTGGTAAGGCTGCGATTGAACAGTTCTATGCAACATCCGGCATTATTAAAGATTTGGTTATCGGAGATCAGACAGTCACGGGAGAATTGGTTGGCGTTACAATCAAGGGTGATCTGATTGAGGGTAATACCATTAAAGCAGATAAACTGGTGGTAAAGGGTTCTGACGGACTATATTACAAGCTCAATGTATCTGCTGAGACCGTAGAAACAGAGCAGACAGATCAAAATAGCTTGAATGGAAACATTATCACGGCAAAGTCTATAACCGCTACTAAGATTAGCGTAGAAGATTTAGTCGCTTTCGATGCAACAATCGGCGGTTTTAATATCACCAACAACGCTATATATTCGGGAGTAAAAAGTTCTGTCGACAACACAACAAGAGGAATCTATCAGGATAAGGATGGACAGATTGCTTTTGGCGATGGAGATAGTTTCCTAAAGTATTTTAAGGATAAAGACGGAAAATATAAGCTGGCAATATCAGCAGACAACATTAAATTTAGCGCAAGTAATAAAGATTTGGATACGGTGCTTGGTTCCACAATAACCAGTGCTATCGAGGAATTCTATTTATCTAAATCACCTACGTCATTATCTGGCGGATCATGGTCAAAAACGCAGCCGACATGGACTGAAGGAAAGTATATATGGAGAAGAACTGCGGTAACATATGGAGATGGAAGTTCTGAATATATGCCATCGCCAAATGGTGTGTGCATTACTGGTAATACCGGAGCCAAAGGAGATACTGGTGAGGGTATCAAATCCACGGCAATAACATACCAAGCTGGAGCATCAGGAACTACGGTTCCAACCGGGACGTGGTCTGCGTCGATACCGGCTGCGGACACATCAAAGCCATATCTTTGGACGAGGACGATTATTACCTACACTGATAATACAACATCTACATCATACAGTGTAGGTGCTACGCCAGAAGGAATGGTTCAAAAGAAAAAGATTATTTCTGAAATCAACCAGTCAGCAGAGGAGATTTCGATTAAGGCTGAAAAGATCAGTCTCGAAGGTCTTGTCACCGCCAATGAGAATTTCAAAGTGCTGGAAGATGGCTCAATAGAGGCAAAAAATGGTAAGTTTACTGGCGAGATATATGCTACGAGCGGTAAATTCGAGGGCGAAATAGTCTCATCTAAGGCGACTATTACTGGCGGAAGCGTGAATATCGCTAGCGATGGAAATAAATTAGCGTATATTGCTTTAACCTCAACGAATGTTCCCATTGGTTATGGCGATAAAATAGGAACCATAGCTACACAGATAGGTTCTGATGGAATTGCTTGTCAATCTGAAAAGTTTCGAGGAGATTTTAATGCTTTGGGCATATATCTGGCAGAGGGATATGAAAATGAAGGGTATTTTTATTCGAGTCCGAATGGAACACATGCGTCTATACTATCTGCTGACGTATTATCTGTGTCGGGTAACCTCACCGTCTCAGGAACAATCAACGGAATAAGATGGAATTGGTCTGGACAAGGCGGACAGCCAAGCTGGTTGTGGGGCGGAAACGATGGTGCAAACATGTATGTATATAATCCATCGAACTTTAGCGTAAATTATGCCAAATCTGCGAATTATGCTAATAGCGCAGGAGGTATTTCGGCTCCCATATATGGATATGACAAGAATGTTAATATTACTTGTGGAGGATGGAGCACGCCAGCTAGTGTGACACTTCCTGCCGGAACATATATCGGAATGGTGTTTGCAAAGATGTATGGAACTCCTGCGTCCAGAATGGTTATGGTTTTTTCAACTAATAGTGGAGCTACTGATGCGGGGGCTTATATGTCAGATGATAATATGGATAGGGCATGCTGTAGTTCTCCGGTTGTTATAAACATCAGTGGTAACACTAATTTTTATTTGAGGGTATACAACAGTATGTCAGGAGTTAGAGCATGTCATTGCGGGTGGTACTTAGTAAAAGTTAAATAATAAAGACCTTGGAGAGGGTCTATAAACACTACTACTTTATGAAGCGAGGAGTCAAAACATTATGAAAAAATACATTACAACATTAAGCAAACTGTTTGATATTCGTCAGTTGATCGCCAATAATGGCATCTTAGATCTTGCGTTCTCGCGTAAGGCAGGACTGTCAGTTGCACGAAATATTAAGAAAATCGACAATGAACTTGCAGAGTATGACAAGTCTCGTGATGAGCTGATTCGAAAGTATTCTGATAACGGAGTTACTATGAACCGTTCGAATCCGAACTGGAACGAGTTCATCAAAGAGTTTAATGAGATCGGTTCAGTCGAAGCGTCATTGGAAATCAACATGATTACAGATGATGATCTGCCGGAGAACATTACGCCATCGGCATGCATGGCAATCGAATTCATGATCGAAGATCCAGTAGAAATTGTAGAATAGGGAGGAAGTCAAAATGGATATTAAAGATTTTGTTATTATTATACCAATCGTGGTTATTTGTTATCTTATCGGTATGGGGCTTAAAGCATGGAGCTATGTGAATGATGTATGCATCCCGGTGTTAGTCGGAGCTATTGGCGGTGCTCTTGGTGTTGTCGCAATGTTTACAATGCCGAGCTTCCCAGCAAATGACATACTTACGGCAATTGCTATTGGTATTATGAGTGGGTTAGCGTCCACAGGAAGCAATCAGATTTACAAACAGTTACAGAAGTTTTTCAAAGGGGAGTAGTCGATGATCAAATTCACAGTATCTTCAGACACGATACTCCTTATTTGCTCGTTGATAGCAGCCTTATGGGGGGTGTATAAAATCGTGAAAGAAGTAAAGAAACCAAGTAAAGATTTACAGGAGACTGTAGATAAGCATTCAAAACTTCTTGATTCGGACAATGTTCGACTCAAGGAGGTTGAAGAATCCAACAAGATGATTCTACAATGCTTATTAGTAATAATCAATCACGATATTACAGGTAACGGAATCGACAATCTCAAAGACACAAGAGATAAGCTACAGCAATATTTGATTGATAAGTAGGGAGGTCGCATCATGAATGAAATTAGTAAGAAGATTATTATGGATGAAATCAAGGGATTAATGAGTGGTATTTCAGCCATCGTTAGTTCTTCAGCAATGGTAGCAATGCCAATGGGGTATTCGAATGATTCAGCAGTAACAGTTTCAAGTGTTTCCGAAATTACTACAAAAGCAAAAAGTATTAAAGCTTACGTAGCTAAGATTGAAGAAAAGACAAAGCTCCTTGAAGAAGATTTAGCATCTGATAATACGGAAGTAGAATCCGATCAGACAAGCACCGAGGATTTAACATCTGAATCAAACAAATAACAAAGACAAAGGCTCCGTTAAATTGACAGAGCCTTTTCTTTTTGCTTTTATATCGTTGTGACAAGATGTAATTCAGAGCCGTTTATTTGTCTATTATTTGACACTAAATGACCCATAAATGGCTTAAAACCTAGCTTCTAAGTTTCTGTTGAGGAAGCAGCAAAGGCTGGAAAGTTCTAGAGACAATGAGCCGTGCATAACGGATAAAAAAATGGCTGGTCAAGCTTGCTTGAAACCAGTCATTTTTTTATCCGTTTATATAGGGCGAATGCCCGAGACCGACTCGAAGCGAAGCGCAGAGGAGGTTGCACGGCGAATGATTTCCTGTTTATTTTTTATTCTAAGTATTCTCTAAGCCATTCCACAACGTTTGCCGTGTATGTGGATTCGGTTATATCTTGTATATTATTTTCCACAAAATGTAAATCTGGGCTCGCGGGAGAGAAATTAAGCGGAAAAACCCACGACGTGGGCGAGGAGGGCGCATATGTGCAAAGCACATATTTAGGATGCGCCCGACAATATACCACAGAGCGATAGCGATGTGGTGATACCCGGGGAAGAGAAAAGCAAGCAAGAAAAACCAAACCGGAAGCTAATCTAGCAAATATCTGGAAATCAGGGTTGAAATCATATCCATGACAGAAGAAAATTACACATTGTTATTTCCATATATGTATGATAGTGTTAATATGAATGAAAGAATATTGCAACAATCCTTTGTATATTTGGGAGGAGGAAAAATATGTCATTAAAGTTAAAAGATGAAGATTCCACAAAACGCATGAAAGATATGCAGGAAGAATTAAAAGATCCTTCACTGGGGGAGTTCAGCGATTTAGAACAGGATCCATATGTCATTGAATCCAAAAGGACAACTCCAATCGATAAGCCTGTTTATCAACCGGATGGAAAGCTTTCATCTGCAACAGATAGAAATCCATATATTTTGTCAGAGGAAAAACAAGCACGAATCTTTGGAGAAGATTTAGGTGACAAAGAAATAAGAAAAAAGTCCGTCCGTAAGGAAGTGATGATAGTTATGTTTGTCGGGCTGGCTTTGTTGTTCGCGGGACTTGCGGCATATGTACATAATGATCTGTTTTTAAGAAAAGCTGAGACCGTACCAGGTATTGTAACAGAAAAACGTATGCATAGAAATCATGCAACTTGCACCATCTTTGTGGATTATGAAGTAGATGGAAAAACATATAATGAGATATATGTGGGTGATGGACATGATATGCAGATAGGGCAGAAGGTAACGGTATATTATGATCCGGAGAAACCAACCAAAATAACGGATGGAAGGAAAATCCCGACAATGTCTGTCTATCTTGTTATAATAGGAGGGGCTTTGTTCCTGATTGGCGGCTATCTCGTATTCTGGATGAACCAGAATCCTGACAAGGGAATTGAGATTTATAACAGGATATTCAAGAAGCGTGACAAATAAACAGAATCTGTGTGTAATAAAAGAATACATAGATAATTTAAGCCCTCCCCGATATAATATAGTATTTATTATATCGGGGAGGGCTTAGTTATGCCAGAACAGGATGAATTGGGACTTCGGATGGTACCTAGGAGAGAATATTATCCTTCTGACATTGGGTGGAAGCCATGCGTATGGTATGGATAAAGAAAAATCTGATGTGGATATCCGGGAAATTGTGCTGAATACAAAACCGGACATCCTGCTAGGAAATGATTTTGATGCTGTGGTGGATGTACCGACAGATACAACGATTTATTCATTTAATAAGATGCTACAGCTGCTTTCTTCGAACAATCGATTCCTTAATGAAAAATGCATTATTGTACAGAAAATGTACGAAAAATGCAGAAAAATGTAATAGTGATTTTCAGACATACATGGTACAATATTGAGTGGATGCAGGAATTTGAATTTTGCACCAAAGAAAATATGCGATTTGAGTCGCATAGCAATCAATTAACTTGTTGTTAGGGAGGGTTTTTGTATGTCAGGTTCAACAATTGCTATTATTATCATTATCGTGGCATTGCTGGTCATTTTATTTACCAGTTATGTCAAATCACCACCGGATAAGGCGTATATCATTTCCGGTTTAAGAAAGACACCGAAGATTCTGATTGGTAAAGCAGGCTTGAAGCTTCCGTTCTTCGAGCGGAAGGATGAACTGTTGATCAAGCAGATCAGTATCGATATCAAGACGGACGATTATGTTCCGACACTGGATTTCATCGGTGTTAACATTGATGCAGTTGCGAAAGTTAAGATCCGTACGGATGAAGAAGGTATGCAACTTGCCATGAAGAATTTCCTGAATATGAAGGAACCGCAGATTATGGAAGCACTGGTGGATTCTCTGCAGGGTAATATGCGTGAGATTATCGGTACGATCAGTCTGAAGGAGTTGTGTAACGATCGTAAGTCCTTCGGTGATCAGGTGCAGGAGAAGGCGCAGGTGGATATGAATCGTCTGGGTATTGAGATTATTTCCTGCAACATCCAGCATGTAGAGGATCAGAATGACCTGATTATCGCGCTTGGTCAGGATAACATGGCAGCAATCCAGAAGAATGCAAGTATCGCCAAGGCAAACGCAGACCGTGATGTAGCGATCGCACAGGCACAGGCGAGAAAAGAAGCGAACGATGCAAAGGTATTATCCGATACGGAAATTGCCGTGAAGCAGAATGAGCTTTCTATCAAGAAGGCAGAATTAAAGACAATCGAAGATACGAAGAATGCGGAAGCAGATGCGGCTTACGAGATTCAGAAGGAAGCACAGCGTAAGACAATCGAGGTTACAAAGACCGAGGCAGATATCGCACGTCAGGAGAAGGAAGTTGACCTGAAGAAGAAGGAAGCCGAGGTTATGGAGCAGTCCCTCGATGCGGATATTCGTAAGAAAGCGGAGGCGGACAAGTTCGCAAGACAGCAGCAGGCAGATGCGGAGCTTTACAAGCGTCAGAGAAATGCCGAGGCAGATAAGTTTGAGAAGCAGCAGGAAGCTGAGGCGAAGAAGGCACAGGCAGAGGCAGAGCTTTTCGCAAAGCAGCAGGAGGCAGCAGGTATCCGTGCAGTCGGCGAGGCAGAGGCGAAGGCAATCGAAGCCAAAGGTCTTGCAGAGGCAGAAGCCTTAGAGAAGAAAGCCGAAGCGATGAAGAAGTATGGTCAGGCAGCGATGGTGGAAATGATCGTGAAGGCATTGCCGGAGATGGCAAAGGCAATCGCAGAGCCACTCTCTACAATCGACAAGGTTACGATCATCGACGGCAACGGCGAAGGTTCCGGTGTCGGTTCGATGGGGTCGTATGTGCCACAAGTCCTTGCAAAGACAATGGAGTCTGTGAAGGAAGTAACAGGTATCGATATCGCGGATATTATGCGTGCAAATACATACGATGCAAAGGTTAACAAGAATGTGAACATCACAGGCCTGGATGGAATCAAGGTAGAAGCTCCTGCAGAGGCGGGAACTTCCGTAGATACAACTGTGGAGTAAGATAATGTGTAAAACAGAAAACTTTTAAGATAAAAGAGGAAAGGTACTTTAACTGGTACCTTTCCTCTTTTATCGATACTATTTCTTTCACTGTGAAAGTGAATGAAACTTGATTCACGAAATCTTGCAGTTCTATCACGTAAAAAAGCAGGTAACGGGAATCGAACCCGCCTATCCAGCTTGGGAAGCTGGTGTTCTACCAATGAACTATACCTGCAATAAAACAAATATAGTACAGACAGGCACGAAAGTCAAGCATCGGATTGCCCGGAAGAATGCAGCCAAAAAGGGTTATTGTAAATCGCGGATTCCTATATTATAATATTTTATTATGCTGAAATCAGATCTGGAAGGAGTAAGGTAAGAAATGCCTTTTAACAATAATACAAAGACAGACATTCAGATAAGAAGATTCACATTTCGGATCGTCATTGTGTTTTTGCTTGCCATCACAGTTGCAACAGGAACCATCACTTTGATCCTGACAAGAAAATCCTCCCAGGAAATGAAATCAAAGGTTGTAAACCTGATACAGGCAAACACCCAATTGCAGATATCAAATCTCAATCAGTATCTGGGAAGAATTGAAGATACCGCAGCATTGCTGTTCTCGGATGATATCTATTGTGAGTATGATGCAACGAAAGAGGGGCAGGATGCATTCGAGAAGATACAGCAGGAGACAGCGATTGAAAAACGTTTGCAGGATATTAATATTCTTCAGAACTTCTCTGATTTTGGAATTGTATACGCAGATGATTCATCGCTTGGTTCAATATCGAATACGACGCTCGAGTTGTTCCCGGATGGTGGACTATATGCGTATCTGGAAGGGCATATTACGGACGAGAGGAAAGAGTCCGGCTGGTTTTTCGATTATGAGCGGTGCTATGACAGGCTGTATTACGTAAAAAGACTGAATGAGCATGCAATCATTGTGGCAGCATTTTATAGCCGGGAACTGAGCCAGTCTTTTACAGATATGGGGGATGTGCCGGGGATGCAGAGCTATCTTGTGGATTCGGCACATTCGATTGTCTATGCTGAATCAGGAGAGATACTTGGACGGAATGCAGAAGAAGTCTGGAACGATCTGCCGGATGGATATAGCAATTACTGGATTATAGGCGACAAGGAAGTTGTAGTAGTTGGAACCTGCAAGAACGACTGGCAGGTAATATGTGTGGCTCCGGAGAACGTGCTATTTGCGGAACAGCTTGGAATCACCCGGTTTGCTATAATTGTATATATTATTATGCTTGTGGTTGCTATGACGGCGGCAGGAATCCTGTATTCACAGGTGGCAGTAAAGGATGGCGTGCTTTCGCAGATCAGGCAGAAAGCAGATTACGATCAGCTGACAAATGTGTTGAATAAGCAATCATTCCGTGATCTGGTAGATACAAAGCTTGCACATGCAGGAGAAGGAACAAAGCATATCTGCATGATGCTGGATATGGATAATTTTAAGCTGGTAAATGATACATATGGGCATCAGGAAGGGGATAAATTTCTTAAGAAATCCGTAGTAATCTTCCGGGAAACTCTTGGAACACAGGCAATCATCGGGCGTATGGGCGGAGATGAGTTTGCGGTGTACATTCCATTTGAGCATGAGGAAGAGACCGTTATACGGGAGGAGGTTGCCCGGAGGCTGGATGCACTTTTGGATGCATTTCATAAGCAGTTTGATACACACTATGAATCGTGCAAAGTCTCACTTTCAGCAGGAATCTGTCTGAGAATTACGGTAGATGGAATAAAACTTGGATTCGAGGAATCTTATCAGATGGCGGACCGTGCGTTATATGTATCAAAAGAAAACGGAAAACATCAATACAATTGGTATGAGGATTGATTGGCAGATATGAGGTACATGGGAAAAATGAAAAATAAATATCGTGGAATCAGCATCTGTCTCATTGTATGTCTGATTTTCTTATCCGGGTGTTCCGGAAATAGCAAACCGGTAGTCTATGAATCCACGACGGAGATTTCCTACTCCTGGTGGGGAAATGATGACCGGCATCGGTACACACTACAGGCATTGGATATATTTACAGAACAAAACCAGGGACAGATAGAGGTGCAGGCAAACTATGGAAGCTGGGGCGGATACGAGAACAAAATGCATATTTATATGCGCTCCCACAATGCACCGGATGTGATGCAGATTAATTATGCGTGGCTGTCGGAATATGCAGACGAAGAAAATGGCTTTTATAACTTGTATGATCTGAAAGACATCATTCATCTGGAGAATTACACTCCGGAGGAGCTTGCTTATGGGGAAATGGACGGAAAACTGTATGCCGTTCCGATTTCATTTAATACACCAATGTTTTATTATAACAAGACGATTTACGCATCGTATGGCCTGGAGATCCCGAAGACGTGGGATGATCTTTTTGCAGCGGCTAAGGTTATGAGCCGGGATGGAATCTACCCGCTTGGAACGACAAAAAAACAACTCTTTCTGATGCTGGTTGCATATCTTGAACAGATAAAGGGAAAGGAGTCCGTGAAAGCAGATGGGTCATTGCAGCTGACAAAAGCAGATATTGCATTTATGCTTGATTTCTATAAGCGTCTGATTGATGAAGATGTGCTGATGCCGATCGACTCCTTTGATCGAAATGCTTTTTCGACAGGAAAGGCAGCGGGAACGCTTGCGTGGATCAGTGATGCAGCAAATTATTGTACACCATTGGAAGAGAACGGTGCGGAGGTTATTGTAGGCGATTATCTGCAGGATGCAGCTGCGAGGAAATTCGGGTGGTGTGTAAAACCAGCTACGATGTATGCCATCAGTGCAACAACGGAGTATCCGGAAGAAGCGGCAAAGCTTCTGGAGTTTCTGCTTAATAGCAGGGATATGGCACAGCTGCAGGGAACCGAAAAAGGTATTCCAATCAGTGACGCGGCAAAGGCAGCGCTGCAGGAAACTCAAAAGCTCAGCGGTTATGAGAAACAGGCAGATGACATGCGTGAAAATTACGCAGACCGGCTGGAGATATTGCAGCCGGTATTGGAGAACGAAAGCGTCTATGATGGTTTTAAGGTCAATGCGGACTATTATATCTATGATAAGCTTTCCGAAGATGAAGTTGTAGAAAAATTATATGAAGCAATTTACTGATATCGGGAAAACAATATAGTGTGATTGCATAGGTCATTACAGAAGAATACATAGAAGGAAGGATGAACAAAGTGGCATATAAAAGTGTAGATGAATTAGAGCATTTCCGGTTTGACGACTGTCAGATCGATACATTTGCAGTGACAGAAAATGGTGTGGAGCTTATGGTAGAAGCACTGATTGTGAGAGCGGACAACAGCCAGAATACAAATTATACAGAAAGCTATGCCGGTACGACGAAGATCCGGATAACAGATGGAAAACTGATCCGGTGTGTGCGTGATGGCTACAAGTATTATGATGCAAATGATGTGCTGCAGTCCGAGGTTCCGGATTATGAACTGTCTGTTGCGGAAACGACAGATTTTCCAAAAACCTGTGAAGGGGCATATCTCTTTGAGATGAAGCGGGATGCGGATGGATACGTGCTTGGAATCGAATTTGTGGATCCGGAAGATCAGACGGTAGGTGATTCATATCAGGTCTATGTGACAGGAACGCAGGTGGCTATGCTGTGGGAGCAGTATATGAACCGGGTGCAGTCATAATGCAGGCGCGAATGCCGGCAGGATGAATATTATGGATAAAAATATTGTGTAGGTAAGTCGTTTCGGGTATTGAAAATGTAGAAATTTTTGCGGCTATTTTTGAAAAATGTAGCAAAATTCATAATTGACAATTAAAAAAGTATAAGTATAATATTGGTAGTACCAAAGTGGTGCTACCAATTTGCTTTTTATAGGAGTTAGGGAGTCATTATGAAATACTTACGACAGTTTCTGTTAATCTTGTTTATCTCCTTTTTAGGAGAGTTGTTAAAATACTTCCTGCCATTGCCGATACCGGCAAGCATCTATGGCATGGTGATTTTATTTATCGGGTTGCTCAGTGGAATCATTAAGCTCGATGCAGTGAAGGATGTCGGGAAATTCCTGATCGAGATCATGCCGGTCATGTTCATCCCCGCAGGGGTTGGTCTGATGGCATCATGGGGTACATTGAAACCGGTGTTAGTACCGGTCAGTGTGATCACGGTTGTAGCACTCGTTGCGGTTATGGGTGCAACCGGACGTGTATCCCAATGTGTGATCAAGAAATCCAAAGCAAAAGAAAAGGCAAAGGAGCAGGAGATATGAAAGATTTATTTCAGACATCCATGTTCGCAGGTGTGACACTCAGTCTGCTTGCGTATCTGGCAGGTTTATTATTAAAGAAAAAGTTTAAGCTTGGAATCTTCAATCCATTGCTCATCTCGATAATCCTTACGATCATCGTGCTTGTATGTGCGCATATTGATTACGATACGTACAACAAGGGTGCCGTGTACTTAAGCTGGTTTCTGACACCGGCTACGGTCTGCCTGGCGATTCCGCTGTATGAGCAGTGGCAGTTACTAAAGCGGAATGTCAAAGCGGTGATGCTTGGAATCACAGCAGGTGTACTTACGAGTCTGACGACGGTATTTGTACTGTCGAAGCTCATGGGACTTACCCATCAGGAATATGTCACGATGCTTCCGAAGTCCATTACGACAGCTATTGGTATGGGAGTATCGGAAGAACTTGGCGGTTATGTGACAATCACGGTTGCCGTCATCGTAGTAACAGGTGTGATTGGCAACATCTTAGGCGAGTTCATATGTAAGCTCTTCCGTATTACGGAACCAATCTCCAAGGGACTTGCACTTGGGTCTTCATCCCATGCAATCGGTACAGCCAAGGCAATCGAGATGGGCGAAGTGGAAGGCGCGATGAGCAGTCTGGCAATCGCTGTCACCGGAATCCTGACCGTTGTACTCGCATCCGTCTACGCAAATTTCATGTAAGGAAGGGAAAAGGATATAATTGATAGTTGGACATGGTTAAGAATATGTATATGCATTTGTATGTGACTAACAATTCACAAGCAGACCGTTGAAGCACGCTGGTACTTAATGAACGGCAAACTTGTTTGACGTGAATTTAGTACCACTGCGTGATGAACCGAGCGAGAGCGTGTCTGCGTTGAAATGTTAGTCACATACAAATGTAGTAGAATTTAACCATATGCAATTAGGAATTAGGAGGTGTTCGTTATGATTATTACAATTGGTAGAAAATGTGGCTGCTGCGGAGACGAGATCGGTCATGCGTTGGAACAGATCTATCATATTCCATTTTATGATCGGTCGGTCATCTCAGAGCTTGCAAAAGGATATGGAATGTATGACCGGTATCCGGATTTCTATGGGGAAACCCCGATGGATACATTGATGTACACGATATCCCAGACAGAGAGTGAAAACGTGTTTTATGAGACACCGAAGAAAGCATTGTCCGAAATCTTAGACGGAAAAAACTGTATTATTTTAGGTCGATGTGGTAATTATGTATTCAAGGACCGGAAGGATAAGCTTGCAATCTTCCTGACCGGGGATGATGCGATGCGGATCGAGTCGATTGCGAAGAAGCATGGAATCCCGGAGCGCCAGGCGAAGAAGCTTGTACAGGCAACCGATGAACGCCGGGAGGCATACCACAAATATTATACCGGGGAGACATGGGGCATGGCAGAAAATTATGACCTGTGCCTGAATGTCTCGAAGCTTGGAACGGCAGGTACGATCGCAATGATTGAGCAATATATCAGACAGACTGGATTAGAGTAGGTGATGAGAAAATGGAGAAACAGACAACACAGGAATATGAAAAAGCAATCGCCTATATCATAGACCGGATCAAAGAAGGGTCACTGCAATTAGGCAGCAAGCTTCCACCGGAACGAAGGATTGCCGAGGAACTTGGCATCGGCAGAAATTCCATCCGGGAGGCAATCAGCATCCTGCATGGCATGGGACTGATCGAACGGGTACAGGGTTCCGGCAATTATGTGTCAAAGCATGTCGGCGAGTCTATCCGTCAGTCGCTTACGGTGATGCTGGCACTCGGAACGATTACGAAAGAGGAAATATTTGAATTCCGGCGGGTGATGGAGAAGGCAGTCTGCTCGAATCTGATTGCGAAAGGACTGTCCTATGAATATGAGTCAATCTTAGAGACAAAGCTGGAAGAGATGAAATTGTTCGATGGCAAAGATCTGACCGATGTGGACAAGGAGTTTCACGATACCCTGATTCAGGCAACCGGAAATCATCTGTGGGCAGTCTTGATGGAGGCTGTGACCGACGCATACCGGGATTGGATTAACTACGTGATTGAGCTTGCCGATGAATCGGTGCGGGTGAAGCTGCTGCAATGCCATGCGGACATTTACCAAAATCTCGAACAGAAAAATGAGCCAGCCATGCTTTTGGCGATTGACAGGCATTATGATTTGATAGAACAGATGGTTTAATTATGTTAAAAATGCTAAAATAACAATCTGTTTGGGTTGTTTTTTTATAGAAAAATACGTTTTACTTTCGACAAAAAAAGGTATACACTTTTCCTTGGGTAGAAAGGATAAAACGAGAAAAGGAGATGGTTTTTTTGGAAGATCTTGCAAAAGACCTGATGGAAGAACTGAACTGTGAGACCGTCTTTACGATTCCAATCTTCGGTGGTATCGACGTATCGGAATCTGTGGTCGTAACATGGATTATCATGGCAGTGCTAGTTCTTGTGGCAATCATCCTGACAAGAAACATGAAGATTGATCACATCAGCAAACGTCAGGCAATCGCAGAGACGATTGTTACAAAGCTGACCGGTATGGTGGAGGATATGATCGGACCGGAAGGAAAAGCGTATGTCCCATATCTGACAACTGTATTGCTGTATATTGGTGTATCAAACATCATTGGATTGTTTGGATTCAAGTCCCCAACCAAAGATTTAAATGTCACGATCGCACTTGCGGTTATGAGCATCGTCTTAGTTGAGGCGGCAGGTATTTACCATCTGGGTGTGAAGAAGTGGCTGCATAAGTTCGTAGAACCGATTGCAATCGTTACTCCGATCAATATCTTAGAGGTATTTACACGTCCATTGTCGCTGTGCATGCGACTTTTTGGTAACGTGCTTGGTGCATTTGTAATTATGGAACTGATCAAGATGGTTGTTCCGGTTGTTCTGCCGGCAGTCTTTTCTTTGTATTTTGATCTGTTTGATGGATTGCTGCAGGCATATGTATTTGTATTTTTGACATCACTGTATATCAGTGAAGAGATTGAACAATAAACGAAAAGGAGATAATTAGTATGGGTACAATAATCGCAATTGGTGCAGGTATTGCAGTTTTAGGAGCGCTTGGCGCAGGTATTGGTATCGGTATTGCAACCGGTAAGGCAGCAGAGGCAATCGCAAGACAGCCGGAGGCAGAAGGTAAGATCAACAAGACATTGATTCTTGGTTGTGCACTTGCAGAGGCAACCGCTATTTACGGTTTCGTTATCGCGCTTATGATCATAGTAATGTTGAAGTAATCACAGGAAAGGCAGGGTGGTAACATGCTCCGGGTAGATTGGAATTTATTACTTACCATAATCAATCTGCTGCTTTTGTTCGTGTTGATGCGGATTTTCCTGTTTAAGCCTGTACAGAAGATCATTGCAGCGCGTCAGGAGGAAGCGGACAGACAGTTCAAGGAAGCGAGCGAGAGCAAGCAGGCAGCAGAGGAAGCAAGAAAGCAGTATGAAGCAAGTCTTGCAAATGCGGAGGAAGCCAAGAAGCAGGTGCTTCAGGAGGCAAGACAGACCGCAGATGCAGAATATAAGCGGATTGTATCAGATGCTGAAAAGACCGCAAAACAGGTAAAGGAAGATGCAATCACAGATGCAGAGAACCAGAAGGCACAGATTCTGAAGAAAGCAGAAAAAGATATTGCCGATATGGTTGTCGATGCAACAGTTAAGATTGTTGGAGAGAAAAAAGGTGCAGACGTGGATAATGCGCTGTACGACAAATTTTTAGATAAAGCAGGTGATGAAACGTGATTCGAGCAGCGAAGGACTATGCAGCGGATTTGAAGCTCGTTGAAAACGCGAAGTCAAATCTGCAGAGCGTAAAGGATATTTTAGAAGCAGTTCCACAGATTGGTGTGGAGTTTGAAGATCCAACTGTGTCGTTAGAGAAGAAACATCTGGTGATTGACCGGGTGTTCCCGAAGGAGATCCGGAACTTCTTAAAGGTGTTGTGTGACAATGGCGATTTCGGATTGTTAGATGAGATCGAGCAGGCATACATGGAGCTGACGAAGACACCGGAGAAGGTGGAGGCACAGGCAGAACTCACATATGTGACACCACCGACAACGGAGCAGATGGAGCGGATCCGGTTGTTCCTTGCGAAGGAATGCAACAATCCGGATATCAAGATCGTCGGTAAGGAGGATGCATCCATCAAGAGTGGATTCATCATCCGTGTTGGAAACAAAGAGTACGACTGGAGCGAGCAGGGACGTATCGACCAGCTGCAGAAGCATATCAACCAGTCGCTTTCCGGCAAGAAGCTGGCAACGGTCAGTGAGGAGAGCATCATTTCCATCCTGCGTGCCGATATCGCAGATTTTGAGCTGGCAGCAAAGGATAAGGAAATCGGTGTTGTAAACTGGGTTGGTGATGGTATCGCGAATGTCGATGGTATCGACCATGCATTTTACGGAGAAATCGTTCTCTTTGATTGTGGCGTCAAGGGTATGGTACAGGACGTAAGACGGGATGAAATCGGTGTTATTCTGTTTGGGCGTGATACAGAGATCAAGGAAGGCAGCCGTGTCGTTCGTACAGGTAAGATGGCCGGTATCCCGGTCGGAGATGCATTCCTTGGAAGAATCGTAGATGCACTTGGTGCGCCGATTGACGGACAGGGCGACATCGCACAGGATGGTTACCGTCCGATCGAGAACCCTGCACCAAGTATTGTAGACCGTAAATCCGTATCGGTTCCTATGGAGACCGGTATCCTGTCAATCGATTCGATGTTCCCAATCGGTCGTGGACAGCGTGAGCTGATCATCGGTGATAGACAGACCGGTAAGACATCGATCGCGATGGATACGATCTTAAACCAGAAGGGCAAGGATGTTGTCTGTGTCTATGTGGCAATCGGACAGAAGGCATCGACAATTGCGAAGCTAGTGAATACACTGAAGAAAAATGATGCGCTGGATTATACGATCGTCGTTGCAGCAACGGCATCCGATCCGGCACCGTTGCAGTATATTGCACCATATGCAGGTACAGCACTTGCAGAGTATTTTATGTATCAGGGCAAGGATGTTCTGATCGTCTATGATGATCTGTCCAAGCATGCGGTTGCCTACCGTGCAATCTCACTTTTGCTGGAGCGTTCACCGGGACGTGAGGCATATCCGGGTGATGTATTCTATCTGCATTCAAGATTGCTGGAGCGTTCTTCCCGTGTGACAGCTGAGGCCGGCGGCGGAAGTATTACCGCACTTCCAATCATTGAGACACAGGCAGGCGATGTGTCTGCATACATCCCGACAAACGTTATTTCTATCACAGATGGACAGATCTATCTGGAAAGTGAGCTGTTCTTCGCAGGTCAGCGTCCAGCCGTCAATGTCGGACTTTCCGTATCCCGTGTCGGTGGTGCGGCGCAGACAAAGGCGATGAAGAAGGCAGCTGGAAGTATCCGTATCGATCTGGCACAGTATCGTGAGATGGAAGTGTTCACACAGTTTTCTTCCGATTTGGATGAGAACACGAAGAAACAGCTGGCACATGGACGTGCGTTGATGGAGCTTTTGAAGCAGCCGCTTGGCCGTCCTTTTACAATGGCAGAGCAGGTTATCACATTGGTTGCTGCCAATGCACATGTATTCAGTGATCTTCCGGTTGAGAAGATCAAGGCATTCCGTCTTGGGCTGCTGGATGATTTTGCAAAGAATCATGCAGATATTATCGGACGTCTGGATTCGTCGAAGGATCTGGCAGACGATGTGAAGGATGCCATTATACAGGCGGCGAATGAATATAAGCAGAGGAGTCTGGAAGACGAAAACGGAGGGAATTAAATGGCGAATGCAAGAGAAATTTCCACACGTATCAAAAGTATCCAGGACACGATGAAAATCACGAAGGCGATGTATATGATGTCTTCCATGAAGCTTCGGAAAGCAAGACAGAAGCTGGAGAGTACAGAACCTTACTTCTATGGATTGCAGGAGCAGATTGCAGATATTCTGTTACATTTCCCGGATATGCAGCATCTGTTCTTCGATAACCGAGGCAAGGATCTGCATGAGACGTCAAAACGACGTGCATTTATCGTCATAACAGGTGATAAGGGTATGGCAGGTGCATACAACCACAATGTGTTAAAAGAGGCACAGAAGATGGTCGATGAGTCGGATTCCTACCGCTTGTTTGTAGTCGGTGAGCTGGGACGACATTTCTTTTCTTCGCAGGGGTATACGCTCGAAGAGGGATTCTGCTATTCGGCGAACAACCCTTCTATCCATCGTGCGCGTATGATTACAGAGCGCATCGTGGAGTTATATAAAGAGGAAGAATTTGACGAGGTATATGTTGTCTATACGAAGATGGTAAACAGCATGAAGGAAGAGGTTGAAGTGCAGGAGATTCTGCCACTCAAGACGCATGAGTTTATCAAGAAGGAATTGCTTGAAGATTCCCAGAAGGGATTAGGAAACAGTGACCGTGAGGCTGCGGAGCAATCCGATGACTGGTTTTTGATCTATCCATCTCCGAAGAAGGTTTTGGAGAAATTGGTGTATAACTATGTAACAGGTTTTATGTATGGTGTTCTTGTTGAGGGCTCGGCAAGTGAGGAAAACGCCAGAATGATGGCCATGCAGGCGGCAACGGACAATGCACAGGCAATGCTGCATGAACTTTCAATCGAGTTTAACCGTGTGCGCCAGGCAGCAATCACACAGGAAATCACCGAGGTGATCGGTGGAGCCAAGGCACTCAAGAAGAAAAAGAAGAAACAAGCGAGGTGAACGATCGCATGATGGAAAATAAAGGTAAGATCGTACAGGTATCCGGACCGGTTGTCGATGTCGAGTTTGCAGATGGGAACCTTCCGCGGATTAAGGATGCCCTGTATGTGATGAACAATGGAAAGAAATGCGTCATGGAAGTATCCCAGCATATCGGTGACAATGTTGTGCGCTGTATTATGCTTGCTGCGAGCGAAGGCTTGTGCAGAGATATGGAAGTGACAGCAACCGGATCCGGTATTCAGGTTCCGGTCGGAGAGCAGACATTAGGACGGCTGTTCAATGTACTTGGTGAGACATTGGATGGAAAGGAAAGTCTGGAGAATGGTGAGCATTGGTGTATCCACCGTGAGCCGCCAACATTCGAAGACCAGAGCCCGGTTGTTGAGATGCTGGAAACCGGTATCAAGGTTATTGATCTGCTTGCCCCATATGCAAAGGGTGGTAAGATTGGTCTGTTCGGTGGTGCCGGTGTTGGTAAGACCGTCCTGATTCAGGAGCTGATTCACAATATCGCAACGGAGAGTGGTGGTTATTCCATCTTCACCGGAGTTGGAGAGCGTTCCCGTGAAGGTAACGACCTGTGGAATGAGATGAAGGAATCCGGCGTTCTTGATAAGACAGCGCTGGTATTTGGACAGATGAATGAGTCACCGGGTGCCCGTATGCGTGTGGCAGAGACGGGACTTACGATGGCGGAATATTTCCGTGATGTAAAAAAGCAGGATGTGTTGTTATTTATTGATAACATCTTCCGTTTTGTACAGGCAGGTTCAGAGGTGTCCGCATTGCTTGGACGTATGCCTTCTGCCGTTGGATACCAGCCAACTCTGGCAAATGATCTGGGTGAACTGCAGGAGCGTATCGCTTCCACAAAGGATGGTTCTGTAACATCGGTACAGGCGGTATACGTACCAGCCGATGACCTGACAGACCCGGCACCTGCTACAACATTCTCTCATTTGGATGCAACAACTGTATTGTCACGTAAGATCGTAGAGCAGGGTATCTATCCGGCTGTTGATCCACTGGAATCAACCTCCCGTATTCTGGAGGCAGATGTCGTCGGAGAAGAACATTACCGTGTTGCACGTGAGGTGCAGGAGACTTTGCAGAAGTATAAGGAATTGCAGGATATCATCGCAATTCTTGGTATGGAGGAGCTTTCCGACGAGGATAAGCAGACGGTTTACCGTGCGAGAAAGGTACAGCGTTTCCTGTCACAGCCATTCCATGTAGCTGAGAATTTTACGAACGTCAAAGGTGTATTTGTACCAGTCAAGGAGACAATCCGTGGCTTCAAGGCAATCTTAGATGGTGAGATGGATGCGTATCCGGAGGCAGCCTTCTTCAATGTCGGTACGATTGAGGATGTAAAGAAGAAAGCAGAAACCCTGTAAAGGATAGAAAGGGGACGGCGTATGAATACATTTTCACTCAAGATCATAGCCTGTGACCGGGTGTTTTATGATGGACCATGTGAGATATTGAAATTCCCCGGCTATGATGGACAGATGGCAATTCTGGCACATCACGAGAAGATGACGACGAATATTGAAGTCGGTGAGCTGCATTTCCGGACACCGGATGGAGAAGAGCATGTGGCAATCTGTTCCGACGGACTTCTGAAGGTAAAGAATAATGAGGTTGTTGTACTTGTCTATTCAGCAGAAAAACCGGAGGAAATCGACGAGTTCCGTGCACAGGCTGCGAAGGAACGTGCCATCGAGCAGATGCAGCAGAAACAGAGTATCATGGAATACCACGTATCCCGTGCTTCGCTTGCGAGAGCAATGGCGAGACTGCAGGGACATGACCGGTACGAAGTGAAGTAAATAAAAGGATGAAAAAACACCCAACTGTTCACAGAAACAGTTGGGTGTTTTTATCTGTATATTTTTCGTGAAGTAGCATTACTCCCGGTTTTTCAGTGCCTCTTCCATAGGAATCTTCCGGATCTTCTTATATTGCAGGAAACTTAATAATCCGTAACATACAATATCCCAGATCACAACCTGAACATAGATAGATGTTCCGATATGAACATTTTCCAGCCAGATATCAAAAGTCCGGAAGAGATAGACAATCATTGTCTTCAGGATGACTGTTGAAAGCGGCAGACTGATTGCTACACTGACAAGGACAGCTATCGCGGTTGAAATAATGTAGATTTTTCCGATTTCTCTGTTGTTGTAACCGAGAATCTTCGTCAGGGAAATCGATTCCGCATTTTTCTCCAACACAATCTTAGAGAGCAGGTAGATAACGATGACGAAGATAATAAGGGAAAGATATTTCATCAGAGGCATCATACGTCCCATCGAATCATTCATCTGATCACTTAACTTTGAATAGTCCGAAGGTCCCATCGTACTGTAGATGAAACTGTCATCTAAATCATCCAGCGCTTTGTCAGAGAAATAGCCTGTGAAATAATCCGCATCCTTCCCGAATGTGTCATTGTAATTATCAATGCTCATAAATACGGAGAAGGCCGCCGGGTAATTGAAGCTGCCGGCAATCCGGAAAGAATATTCTTTATCGCCATATTTTTCTACTATTTTAATCGTATCGCCCACTTTATAATTGTTCAGTTTCATGAACGATTTTGAGATGATTATATCCCCTTTTTCCGTAGGCATAGAAACCTGTGTCAGATACTTTGAATTATCTGCGATTCCATATACAAGCACTTCTTTTCCGTCATCATCCGCAAGCGCAGTCAGACAGTATTTTTCAGCAGATGAATCGTCTAGCTCTACCGGTGCTTTGAGTGTATATTGATAGTTTGCAATCAGGTGGTCAAGCACATTGTCTGTCTGGTCATTTAAGATTGGAAGCATGCTGGCAGAGAAGATAAACAGGATATTTGCCATCAGGATACCAATCGCCATCGTGATATAGTTGGAGCGGTTCTGCAGGATTGTACGAATCCGGAATCTTGTCAAAAACTTGAAGTTCGGAAGCTTTGTCACATGCTTTTTCTTACGTTTTGACAGATCATGCCGCAGGAAGTTAAGCGGTGACAATCCAAGCATTGATCGAAGCGCAAGGTAGTTGATCACTAACAGGATTGCAATCGGAATCACGGTCGTAAGTAGAAAGGCGTTTGCATTCCAGACAACCTTGAATACAGGCAGAGAGTAGGAATGGTAATACATGTCCTCCATGAATTTACGAAAACAAGTGTAACCGCCGATATTTCCGATCACTGCGGCTGCAAGGAATACATACGTGGGTGCAGCCATGTAATGCCGGATGATTTCGCCTTTTGTATATCCGGATGCACGCAGGGTTCCGATGGCACCGGCTTCCGCTTCAATCGTGCTGAAAGTCATAAGTGCGAAGATGAATGCAAGTAGTGCGATCATGATATAGAGCATCATGATCGTGCTGTTTGTATCGCCATCCATATCTTCCCTTGTAAATGAGATCGCTTTATTGTTCTGACGCATCAAAAAATCAGTCAGATAATTTCCCTGTGGAGCGAGCTGTTTGGACAATGTATTCATCAGGTTTGTGCTTGCGTCATAAGAAGCCCGGTCATCTAGACTTCTGTCCGAGAAATGATAAGCAAAGCTGTAGGTAAGCTTGCTTTCGGAGAATTCCTTGAAATAATCAGCAGTGACAAACCCCGTGGTAAATGTCGTTGCGCTGAACATCGAATCAGAGTTATTCTCGAACAGACAGCTATAATCCGGGACAGCAACTGTTCCGCAGATTGTTAAATCCTTTCCGTCAAAGGTGAGGGTGTCACCGATTTTGAGATTGTTGTTTTCTGCAAAGAGGCGGTCGATGGCAAGTTCTCCGTCCTTCTCCGGTGCGTGCCCTTCAAAGACTGAATATGTATTCAACGCCTCACGGTTTTCGTAGAGACGGATGGAATAATTGCTGTTACCTTCAAAGGTGTAATCAAAATTATAGAAGTACTGTTTGTAGATGGTTGCTTTTGCTGTGCCTGAATCTGTCTGGTCAGCGATTTTCTGCAGGTCAGCGACAGAGATTTCACTGTTTGTAGAGAAATGTCCATCCTCCAATTTATATGTCTCGATACCATCGTCGTAGGTGTGCATCATGCTCAGGGAAGTAACCAGCATACCACTGACGATTGAAATCATAAATGTCAGAAACAAAAAGATGGATATGTATTTTCCTTTTTCTTTTCTGATATCCCGAAGGATGCGTTTACGCAGTGGATTTTTGATTGTTTTATCAGCCATATGCATTCACCTACCAATCTAATTCCATCGCCGGTGTCTTTGTTTCGTTTGTATATTCTTTCCGGATCATACCGTCGCGGAGCTTGATCACACGGTCTGCCATGAGTTTGATGGCATCGTTGTGCGTAACGATGATGATGGTATTTCCGTATTTCCGGTTGACGTCTTCAATCAATTTCAGAATATCCTTGGAGGTATTGTAATCAAGGGCGCCGGTTGGCTCATCACAGAGTAGCAGATCCGGATTCTTGACGATGGCACGACCGATGGATGTACGCTGTTGCTGACCGCCGGAAAGCTGGCTTGGAATCTTATCCTTATGCTCCCACAGACCAAGTGTATGAAGCAGGTCGTCGACATCAAGTGGGTTGCTTCCGAGGTAAGCGCCGACCTCGATATTCTCCTTGACGGTCAGGTTCGGAATCAGGTTATAGAACTGGAATACGTAACCTAAGTGTTCACGTCGGTAGAGAGTCGTCTGCTTTTCGTTCATGGCAGACATGGCAGCACCGTTGATGATGATCTCTCCCTTATCATAGCTTTCGATGCCACCGATGATGTTCAACAGGGTAGACTTACCGGAACCGGATGGCCCGAGCAGGACGCAGATCTCGCCTTTCTCAATACCGGTAGAAAGTCCTTTTAAGACTTGTACACGGTTGTCTTTTTCACCATAGAACTTTTCAAGATTGTTGATTTGTAAGAACATGATTTTCCTCCTTTTATGTGACTGCGAATCGTGAAGCAAAACACGAATGCAGGTGATGGTAGCGAGTTGCAGATTATCACATTTCTACGCAGACTCGCTCGCGCTCACTTCCGCACATAGCAGACACTAAACTCACAAAGCACCAATTCTGCGAATTGTTACTCCGTTCGTTAAGTGCTGATGTGCTACAATGGTCTGCTTAAGATCATGTGATAATTTACAACTCTTACCTACCATAATGCTCGTGTTTTGCGATTACGTGATAGGCAGTGAATATAAAACTCCCAAATGCATTAACCTTTTTCTATTCTCATACGTGAAAACATATGAATATATGTTCATATATAAAATAAACGTGTAATACAGGTTTGTCAAGCGTATTTTCGCTTGCTTTGATGGATGTTTTATATATTTGGTTAATTGCCGTGGTTATTATAACGCAAAAAGTTAGTCAAAACAAACCGTTTATGCAGGATTTTTGAGCTGTTGGGAAATTTTCTCATTTGTGGGTGGCTGGTTGGGTAAAAAAGTTTAGAATAGGGAAAAAACTCTAATGGGAGGAGGTAGAGAAGAGAGCTAGTTGGGTAAAAAAGTCCGGAAACAGGAAATTACTCCAATAGGAAGCAGATAGAGAAAAAGAAAGTATGGATTGAGAAACAAATCACTCTGTGATACCATAGGAAAGAAATAGAAACAAACAAGAAAACAACCAAGGTACATATGAAATACAAGAAAACGATAATCGATAATTCTTGGAATAAAATCAGGAGGGAATACAAGTGGAACCGAAAGCAGTCGTGAATTTACGAAAAGGAGAAGGTCGTACCATCAAGGCAGGTGGACTCTGGATCTTCGACAACGAGATAGAGAGCGTGATGGGAAGTGTGGAAGATGGCGATATTGTCATCGTGCGTGATTTCGATGGATATCCAATGGGACGCGGATTCATCAACCGGAAATCCAAAATTACCATTCGAATGCTGACTCGAGACGCAGAGCAGGATATCAACGAAGCATTTCTCCGTATGCGGGTGAAGAATGCCTGGGAATATAGAAAAGCTGTGATGCAGGGTGAAGATCTTACATGTTGTCGTGTGATCTTTGGTGAGGCGGATTTCCTGCCGGGACTCGTGATTGATCGGTTCTCGGATGTGCTGGTGGTGGAATCCCTCGCACTTGGCATCGATTTATATAAGGAACAAATCGTGGATTTGTTGAAAGAGATCATGGCGCAGGATGGTGTCAAGATCCGCGGCGTATATGAGCGGAGTGACGCGAAGGTGCGCAAGAAGGAAGGACTTGCTCCATATAAAGGATGCATCGGTGCGGAGTTTGAGCCGGTCGTTGAGATCGTGGAGAACGGTGTGCATTATAATGTGGATGTAGCAAATGGACAGAAAACAGGATTCTTCCTTGACCAGAAGTACAACCGGCTCGCGATGCAGAAACTGATCAAGGGTCTGACCAGAGGCGTGCAGGAGACACCGTTGCGTGTGCTTGACTGCTTTACACACATGGGAACCTTTGCATTAAATTGTGGCTATGCTGGGGCGAGTGATGTGTTAGGACTTGATATTTCAGAGTTTGCTGTGGAGCAGGCAAGAGAAAATGCGAAGCTCAATCATTTGGAGAAGACTGTACATTTTAAAGAGGCAAATGTATTGGACGAGCTTCCAAAGCTTGCTGAAGCAGGTGAGCAGTTTGATGTTGTAATCTTAGATCCACCGGCGTTTACCAAGTCACGCGAAGCAACCAAGAATGCAATCAAGGGCTACCGTGAGATCAACCGGAAAGGCTTGCAGCTTGTGAAAAACGGCGGGTATTTTGCAACCTGTTCCTGCTCCCATTTCATGACGCAGGAATTGTTCACGAAAGTAATTGGTCAGGCGGCAGCCAGTGTGCACAGGCGTCTTCGTCAGGTGGAATTCCGGCAGCAGGCACCGGATCATCCGATTTTGTGGGCGGCGGATGAAAGTTATTATTTGAAGTTTTACATTTTTCAGGTTGTTGAGGAAAAGTAAGAGGTGTAGTAACAAGATGGGAAAGCTGAATGTGTTTTAAGAAGATAAGAGAGTAGATAATCATTATATAAGTGGCTATCTACTCTTTTCGTTTATAGGGTTTCTTTTCATCTGTTTGGTTCAGAAGATAATCAATGCTTGTTTTATAAATCTTGGATAGTTTAATCAGAATATTTGTGGGGATATCATTTTCTCCGGTTTCATATTTCGAATATCCTGTCTGGCTCATATCCAGAAGTTTGGCCAGATATGTTTGTGATATATCATTATCTTCCCTAAGCTCTCTCAACCTGTTTTTAGTAGAAAATTTACGCACAAAATCACCTCGGATGTATTGTACTTTAATCTAAAACAGGTTAAAACGATTTGTAATAAGATTTTAATATGCAATACAAAAGTATAAGAGGAGAGGATAAGTTATTATGAAGAAGAAAATGTTATTGCAACTACATTTGTAACAGTTGTTCTTGTTGCGGGTATAGCATTTATTGTTAATGGCTGTGCGGATAAAAATACGGATAGTTCCCAGACTGCAAACACAGAGACAAGTGCGACTATTACAGATGCAGATACAGCAGAGAAAGAATCCGTTGATATAGTAGATGCTGACACAGCCAAAGCAGATTTTGATACCGTCAAGACGGGGTCTGAAACTGTCAAGGTAGATGATGCTAAGTCTGAGGATAACAACTCAGGCAAAGAGCCAGCAACACAGGCACCTGCTACCATTGAGACACCAACGACTCAGGTTCCTACCACACAGGAACCAAGAACGGAAGAGCCTACAATTGCTCACTAGCACATATGGAAGACAGTTGTAGATAAAAAAGCTTATGATGAACCTATTTATGAGGAGCAGGATGTGTATGAGTGGCACTCTATGTGGACTGATGGCAGTTATGCTGATGAATTCAGAGATAAGGAGGTTATGTTTGTGTGCACTTACAATGATGAAACATGAAATTTTCTTGCAGAGCGATGTTAGGGTATGTCGGATAAGATATTTACATAGAGCGAATGACTTGCCTATTAACAAGGGCGGATCGAATTAGGGAAAAGATGAAATCTTGGTTAGTGTTAAATTTTTTAATATTATATGTATGTTTTTTTTTAATATACATATAATATTAAAGGAATATAAATATACAAAATGTATTTACTTTTACCATGATTGTGTTAAAATGTGTATAAAGGAGGTAAAAAAATGAATAGACATTTTTATCTTTTAACACTTGATATATATGGTATAAAAAATATTGCAAATCCAATTCATTTAGATTTTTATAAGAAGACAATTAAAAGGGATTTTAATCCCGAAAAATATAAGATTAAAGCAATTTATGGGGAAAATGGATCTGGAAAAACGGCAATAATTACTGCAGTTAAACTTCTTAGAAATTTATTGATTGATAAAAATTATTTATCTGACCATGAGACACAAAAATCACTAGTTGAAATTATAAATAAAAAGACAAGGAATGGATATATTGAATGTGAAATATACGTAGATATAGATGAAGATAGAGAAATTTTGGATTATTATATCTCTTTTGAAATAAAAGATGATGGCAGAATTTATATAACAGAAGAAAGATTAAGTCGCAAAAACGGAAATTATTCAAAAAATTCATATTTATGTGTGTTTGAGTCAAAAGATGGGGCATTAGAGAAGTTTGGAAATGATAAGGTGTACGAATTTGTAAAAGAAAAAACTTTGAATTTATTAGATAAACAGTCATTTGCTTCTAGTATACTTACAATGATGAATGATTTTCCGCATGATAAAGATTTAAATAATGATTTTGTAACTGTAATAGAATTGTTCGCATTTGCAATTTCATTAAATGTTTGCATTGACAATGCAGATATTCATACAAATAATCGGTTATATCAAAAAATACAAAGTATAGAAGAAAATAAAAAAGATTCTTTTACAAAGGAAACATTTAATCAACTAAAGAGGGAAATACTTGAAGCTTCTGGAAGAGATATTTTGGTGCCTAAAAATTTATATAGTTCATATGAAGAACAAATCGCAAAACTTAGTATGTTTATTCAGATATTTAAACCAGAGCTCGTAAATATTGAAGTAGATAAAAAAGATTTTGATCAATTTTATAAATGCAATCTGAAAATGATATATGAAAATTATACTTTGGATCAAGAGTTTGAAAGTCGTGGAATAAAAAAAATGATGGATTTATTTTATTATCTTGAAGATGCATGTATGGGAATGATCACATTTATCGATGAATTGGACTCTAATATAAATGATGTATATCTAGATAAAATAATTGAATATTTTATATTATATGGAAAGGGGCAGCTTTGCTTCACTTCTCACAATCTCTCTCCAATGTCTGTGTTGAAGAAGAATAAAAATGCTATAACATTTATTTCCAGTGTTAACACAGTTCATACTTGGGCTAATAACGGTAATTTGAGTCCTGAGAATGCATATAAGAATGGTTTTATTGAGGATTCGCCATTCAATGTTGATGCATCGGATTTTCTTGGAATATTAGGAGGTACTGATGAGTAGGCAAATATTATTTTGCGTGGAATCCAATAATAAGGCTAGAACTGATTATCAGTATATTGAGGAGACATTGAAAAGATTTTATAAAGTGGATAGAAAGATTAGATATAGAGCAATATATTTAGGATCAAAAACGAAATACAATGCGAAAGATAAAGTAAGAGAGATAAATAAAAATATTAAAACATTTATAGGTGAGACAACTGTTATTTATTTTATTGATGTTGATGATTATGATACTTCTTATGACACAAAGAAATTATATGATGATATAGAAATCTATTGTAAAAAACATGGTTATGAGTTCGTTTTTTTTCATAAGGATGTCGAGGATGTTTATTTGGGGAATTCAGTTAAAGATAAGGAAAAAGTAAGTAAGGTTGCTGAGTTTAAAAGAAAAAAAATGATAGAAAATGTAGATGAGTTTATGTTGAGAATGGACTATCATAAAAGACATTGTAGTAATATACTTAAAGTATTGGATAAGTATTGGCAGAGAAAGTAGACAGTAAAACTACATATACAAGAAATGTTCATTTAAACAAATTATCTGATGATACAAGAAGCATCTAAAGGAGAATCGTTATGAATAAACATATAGAAAAAGCAATGGAGCTTCGAAACGAAACTCCAATGGTAAGCAACTGTTCCCAGACGATTATGCGTTGTTATGCTGAGGATATGGGAATTTCAGAAGAAATGGCAGCAGGGCTTGGCTGTAATTTCGGTGGTGGTATGAAATGCGGTGGTATCTGTGGCGCAATCACAGGTGGTTTGATGGTGCTTGGTGCCAAGGGCGTTGAGAATCCAGCAAAGGTAAATGAGTTTCGCAGGAAGATTGCGGAGAATCATGATGGAATGGTGAACTGTGTGGATCTGCTTCGCGCAAATGCGGCGAAGGGTGGCAACAAGAAGGAACATTGTGATAAGATGATTCAGGAAGCAATCACGCTTATAGATGAAATGGTGTAAAAATTTCTTGACGAAATTTATTATGTAACATAGAATGAGATTAATACAGTGAAAAGGAAGAAATCAATGTTCTGGAAGATGACAACATTGCAATTGAAAAAAGGTTACATTTTCGCTCCTAACGGGGATAGTGCGCCTTTTTTCAGGAATAAAGTCTGATTCATCAGAACCATTCTATGTAAATCAAGGTACATTATCTCCTTAACGATAAAATATAAGTTAAGGAGATTTTTTATGTTTAAAATTAAAAAACAAATTTCGAAGTTGTACATGGCGTCCATCTTAGGCAATCTGTCGCTGACGGGCGCGTGGGTCGCAATTCTTGCAGCGAGAGGATACAGTCTGATCAAAATCGGAATTGCAGAAACGGTGTTTCATATTTTCAGTTTGACGTTTGAGATACCATCGGGCGTTTTTGCAGATGTATTTGGACGAAAGCAGATGCTGGTGGTGAGCAGTATTATGCGTGTGATCGGAAGCATCTGCATGATTTGCTCAAAGAATCTGACGATGGTGTGTGTGGCAATCGCGTGTTTTGCAGTTAGCTATAATTTTTCCTCGGGATCTGGGGATGCGCTTGCATATGATTCGCTGAAATTAGTTGGTGAGGAGGTACGGTATGAGCGTTACGCATCCAATCAGTTGATTTTGTATCGGCTCTGCAATGGCATTTCTACATTGTGTGCAGGTTTTGCACTATTTGTTGGATATAAGATTGCGTATGCGTCGGATATTTTGGTGACCGGTATTCAGATTGGCGTGCTGTTGTCACTTCGCGAGATTCATTTGAATCACACAGGCGCGGAGCGGAAACAGGCGGTGTTGCAGTCGGTATGGAAGGAACTCAGAGGTTGTTTCGTGGAGAGTCTGCGTTTTCTGAAAGAGTCGAAGCGGGCAGTGTTTCTGATGACATGTAATTCCTTTGTCGGTGCGGTTGATATTGTATTGCTGTTTTTCTTACAGGCGAAGCTGCCGCAGACGGGTATGCCGGATTCAGCACTTGGAATAGCCTTGTTCATTATGGAGATGGGAGGAATCCTTGGAGCCAAGCTGATCTTGCAGTGTAAGAAGTTACGGTATCGCTGGGTGTTTGTGATAACGTCTGTGCTCGTTTTATGTGGCGTTTTGATTGAACATACAGGCGTCGCGGTACTTATGACGCTGGGCGGATTTGTAGCGGCATGCAGTGATGATGCATTGCAGGTTCGCACAGATGCAATCTTACAGGAAATGTTTCCGTCTGAGCAGCGGGCAACGCTGATATCAATGGAATCTTTTACATTTTCCATGATTATGATTGTGTTGTCGCCGCTTGCAGGAATTGTATTTTCCGTGTGGTAAAAAGAATTGCCGTCGGTTCCTGTTCGGAGCTGGCGGCAATGTGTTGTGAAAATTCAGAAATGTAACATAGATGAAAGAAATAAAATAGAAGATGTTAATTCCGAAACTGCACGCGGCGAAGCCTAGGGAACAGGCGGAGCGGGAACCCGCATTTGACCTTGGAGAAGAGGGAAGAATAAGCGGCAGTTTCGGCATTTTTGATTTCGTGGGATGTGTGATTTATTGTGCCTTTGAAATCTGGATGTAGTATACAATAGATATTATAAAAAAGGGGGATTATTGACTGAACATGCGAAATTCCTGACTGAACTTCATTTTTAAGATATTTATATGATAAAAAAGACAGCATAATAACAAAAATGAATTTGGGAGAGAAGGGGGATTTTGAGTCAAAAAGTGCTATTAAGAATGTTATAATACAGATTGACGATTAGAAAATAAATGGATATACTAAAAATAAGAATGGGGGTGAGTATATGCCGAACAAGATTAAGGATTTATTAGAGTTATATAAAGAAGAGATTGATAAACTAGGACGAGAGCATTTGGTAAAAATAATTTTGTATGGATCATATGCTCGTGGAGATTTTCGTCAGGATTCGGATATAGACATTATGATTCTTGTGAATGACTTGGATGATAGCTTGGTTGAATATGAAAATAAGGTGGATGATCTAACCTATGATTTTAATTGTAAATATGGAACAGAAATTATGCCAATTGTAAAAAATATAGACCAGTTTGAATATTGGAAAAACGCATATATGTTTTACAAGAATGTGGATCAGGAGGGGGTCATACTTTAATGGAAAAAGATACAGGAAGTTTTGAAGATATAGCACGGAATAAATTGGCACAGGCTATTGATGATTTGGAATCAGCAGACATTTTATTGGGAGCAGATAAATATAGAGCTGCAAATAATAGAGCATATTATGCAGTATTTCATGCAATTGATGCAGTATTATCTATGGAACCAGTTGCGTTCAAAAAGCACAAGGATGTGATTGCCTATTTTAATAAGAATTATGTAAATAAAGATGTTTTTTCGAGAGATATGGGAAGAAAAATATCCAAGTTAGAAATTATTCGTCATAAAAGTGATTATGATGATTTCTACATTGCCAGCAAATTAGATACAGTAAATCAAGTTACTATTGCAAAAGAGATTATTGGTGAAATAAAAACGTATTTGAATATGGAGTAGTGTTTGAAATACATTTTCTATATGGTAAAAAGAATTGCCGCCGGTTCTCATCCGGAGCCGGTGGCAATGTATTATGAAAACTCAGAAATGTCATTCAGAAGAAAGAAACAAAATAGAAATTGTTAATTCCGAAACTGCACGCGGTGAAGCCTGGGGAACAAGCAGAGCGGGAACCCGCATTTGACCTTGGAGAAGAAGGGAGAATAAGCGGCAGTTTCGGCCTTTTTGATTTCGTGGGATGTGTGATTTTTTGTGCCTTTGAAATCTGGATGTAGTATATAATAGATATTATAAAAAAGGGGGATTATTGACTGAACATGCGAAATTCCTGACTGAACTTCATTTTTAAGATATTTATATGATAAAAAAGACAAATAAATAATAAAGACGAAATGAAAATACCACCTTCACGGTGGCATTTTTTATGTTCAAAACATGATATTCTATATCCGGCAAGTTATGAATTCGGACAAAACGATTGCACGATCGCCATGACGACGATCAATCCGAATACAACGAGGATGTCTAACACAACCACACCAAATATGCGCAGCGATTTTTTTTCGTGTTGGCACAGAGGCATAAGCTGTCGTACATGGAGATAGTCGAAGATCGAAGCTACGATAAAAAGCATCATAACGAGTGCAAATACACGTTCCACCCACAGTGCCGCTCCGAAGGTATTGTTTACTTTCATGGATAAGCAAAACCATGCCAGAAATATATAGGTAAGCAGTGCAACCACCATCTTCCAAGGTGTTTTGGAACGGAAACCGGGAGGGGCAAATTGCATATGGTTTGCGGAGGTACCGGGATCGTTCTGTGTTTGAGCATTTGAACGATTGGAAGATGAACCGGATAAATCTCCGGTGAAGGCTTGGTCGGCGTGTGTATAAGGAAAGACACCCCTATTTGCCAAAAACGCCTGACGTAATTCGCCGATGCTTCGATACCGTTCCGCCGGATTCATCTGCGTGCATTTGGCAGTAACAGCATCAATATATGGATTCTGGCAATGCGATGCTTCCGCCATTTCCTTCAGAAGAATCCCTATAGAATAAATATCTGTCTGCGGGGAGGATTGTCCAAATCCGTATTGTTCCGGGGCGGCATATCCCTGTGTGCCAAGCAGGATTGTATCAGAATCTTTCGCCGCTGTATGGTATTTGGCAGCATTGAAGTCGAGCAGCACAGCACGGTTATAACTGGTGATGATAACATTTGATGGTTTCACATCCCGGTGGATGATAGCCGGATTATGCTGATGTAACTGTTCGAGGATCGCACACAGGTCAAGCATGTATTGAAGCATATCGCTTGGAGCTATGTCTGCATGACTGATCTTATCCTGCAGGGATGTTCCGGAGATATATTCTTCGATGACAGTAAGCTGTCCCGCCTCTTCGTAATAGTTTATGATCCGCGGTGTACCTGCGATAGGATTGCGGTATAACTCGGCATAGACGGCGAGGTTATAGACATCAAGCACTTTTTTGATGGCAATCTTTTTTGTCTCCTGGTGCTGAACTAAGTATACATGATGCGGTTCATTTATGGCGGCTATTGGTTTATAATACGAAATAGCGAGACGCTGATCGAGATCCATATGCGTATATCCTTTCTAGAGCAGGGGTACTGATTATACTTCGTCAATCAATTATCCGGGCTGTTTGGTGCAGCTTTGGTAATCGGTAGACTGATGGATTTATTATAACAGATTGGAGGATGAAATGAAGGAGAAAAATACAAAGGAATTAAATGAAGTCTTAGGGAAGACACATCTTTCGGACTTTGAGAAATATTGCGCGGAGAATAAAGAAAGTGTAAGCGATAATTCGGAAGCATTTTCTATCTATGTGAAGAATCTGTTACAGGAAAAGAAGCTCACCCAGCAGTATGTATTCCTGCAGGCAGATATTCCGGAGCGGTATGGCTATAAGCTGTTGTCTGGGGAGAAACGTACGCGGCAGAGAGATGTGATCCTGCGAATCTGTTATGCGGCGAAATTCAGTCTGGCGGAGACGCAGCGCGCACTTAAAAAATACGAGATGCCGGAATTATATGCGAAGGTCCCGAGAGATGCACTCCTGATGATCGCGTTCAATGAGCGGCCGGGAAGTATCCTGGACGTAAATGATCTGCTTAATCAAAAAGGCTTGCAGCCGCTTCGGACAAGCGGAGTGCAGGATTAGAGGATAAATTTGCCACTGCTGCGGGGGCAACGGAACGCTTCTTAATATGAGATAATTGCAAACAGGAGGTGCCAAAGAAAAGAAACATCATACTGACAAGAAATCTACATATTGAGGAGGAAGAAAAACATGAAAACATGGAAGTTGGTATCAGGCATTTTGTCTATGATTTTATTTGTGATCGTGACATTTCAGTCATGCGCGGCAGGCGTTGCAAACTCACTAGAGGCAAATGGGGAGACGTCCGGCTCGGCAGGTGTATTCGTAGCGATTCTGATGCTTGCGGGAGGTATCGTATCCGTGGCAACGAGAAATTCGGAGAAGAAGGGCGGAAACATCGCCTTGATCGTGCTGTTTGGCTTGGCAGCGCTGGTTGGCTTCACCGGTTTCGGAAGCTTCTCAGATCTTGCAATCTGGTCAGGCTGGTGCCTGATCAATGCGGCTTGGGCAGTTGTGGCGATGATAAAGAGCAAATAAAAATCATTTATATATAACAGTTACGGGAGAAATGGTGTTTCAAAGCATCCGCATTTGCGGGTGCTTTTTTATAGCGTAAATGATTGGAAATGTTGGAATCCAGATTGACGATTTTTGAATAAATGTCTATACTGAAAGCAAGTTTTTTACTACAAATAATAGAAAAGAGATACGAACATGACACGACAAACAGGCAGACCGGCCGATGAGACAGGCAGGCTGGCAAAGGAAATACGGACCTATGATTTTTTGGATGCAAACCATGTATGGTATGAGCGGATTGACCACGAAGCAGCGATGACGATGGAGGTTTGCGAGGAGATTGACAAGGCGTTGGAGGCGACAATCTGCAAGAACCTGTTCCTGTGCAATCGCCAGGAGACGAACTTTTATCTGCTGATGCTGCCGGGACATAAGAAGTTCAAGACGAAGGATATCTCGAAGCAGTTAGGCGTGGCGAGACTTTCCTTCGCGAAGGATGCTTATATGGAAGAATACCTGGATATCACGCCGGGCTCCGTGAGTGTGCTTGGGCTGATGAATGATACGGAAAATCATGTACAGCTTCTGATGGATAAGGATCTGGTGCAGGATGAATATGTAGGCTGTCATCCATGTATCAATACAAGCAGTCTGCGCCTGAAGATGGACGATCTGTTACATGTGTTGCTTCCGGCGACGCACCACGAGCCGATTTTCGTGACAGTGGAGGATGAGGAAAGTCGAATCAGTTAAAAATTGTAAAATATATAGCTATTTTTGTAGATTCATGATACACTCAATTTAACTTGACAGAGGGGGTGAACGCGTGGATACGATGCAGATTGTGAATCAGCTCGATGGTTTGCATAAGAAGTACAGACAGGCGATGTATTTATTCGCAGCTCCAGTTGTATTGCTGGTGATAGCCTATATAGGGGCACCGGGAATGGGGGCGATGGCGGGCACAGTAGTTGCGGTATTGATGTTTGCGGTACCCGTTGGAACCATTTATGCATCCGGCAGGATGTCAAAGATCAACAAGGAATATCAGATGATCTACAAGAATGCATTTGTTGTTTCAATATTGAACAAGACATTCTCGGATGCTCAGGTGAACTGGGAGTGCGGATTTACGAGACAGAATGTCGAGCAGATGGGACTGTTGAAGCTTGGAAATCGTTTTGATTCCGAAGATCTGATCCACGGAGCATATGAAGGTGTCTCCTTTGATCAGGCGGATGTCACGATCAAGAATGTGACGGGAAGCGGAAAGAACCGGCATACAACGACGTATTTCAAAGGACGGGTATTCGTGTTTGATTTGCAGAAATCCGATATACGTTCTGTTGGTATCCGGTCGAAAAATTTCCAGTATTATGGAAATCTGAATGGATTTCATCACGAGAATGTGAAGCTGGAGAGCGAAGCGTTCAACCGGGAGTTCAAGGTGATGGCAGCCTATCCGGTCGATGCGTTTTATGTGCTTACTCCACAGACGATGGAATGTGTGACAGACCTGTACCGGCGTGCAGGAAATGTAGCCCTGCGGTATCTGGGTAACAAGCTATATGTGGCAGTCAATACAACTGGAAATGCATTTGATGGTGATATCAAGAAGCCATTCGTCTATGTGGATGAAATCAATAAGATTAAAAATGATTGTGCTGTGATTATGGATATCGTACACCGGTTGCGGATTGGAGATGCACAGTAGCATTTTTATAATCAAGTAATATAATTTCTATGAAAAAGAGAGGAGAACAAATTATGGAAGCGATTATTACAGTGATTATTGTACTTTTGGTCTGTATCGTGATCTGGTACATATCAACATCGAATGGAATCAAGCGGTCACAGCTTAAGGTGGAGGAAGCAGAGTCCGGAATCGATGTGGCACTCACGAAGCGTTACGATGTGCTTACGAAGATGCTCGATGTCGTAAAGGGATATCAGGCACATGAGAAGACAGTTCTGACCGAGCTTGTCAAGCTTCGAAGCGGCATGACGATGGCAGAGAAGAATGCAGCCAATCAGAAGATGGAACAGCTTACAAAGGATATCAACATTCTCGCAGAGAATTATCCGGAGTTAAAATCCAGCAACAACTTCATGGAGTTGCAGAAGACGATTGCAGATGTGGAAGAGCATTTGCAGGCAGCCCGCAGATTGTACAATGCGAATGTCAACACGTACAATACGAAGCTTGTTGTATTTCCGAGCAGCATCGTAGCAAACAACATGCATGCGGTAAAGAAACCATTCTTCGAGGCAGAGGAAGCAAAGCGTCAGGATGTGAAGATGAGCTTCTAGGCAATCGGGATTCGGATTTCGGTTACGAATTTGTCCGGATCATTTGTCAGACCATTATCAATCAAAGTAACTTCTCTGGAGAACCCTGTGATCTCCAGAGATTTTTTATTGATAAAAGAAAGTAATTTCTGGTAGTAAACGGGAGCTTCTGTATGACTGCCGCGGAACCGGATAGACACACAGCGTTGCGCCGGCATCTCATCGATCTGACCATTGTAGGAATCTTCGTTATCCAGAATCAGAAATGATAGTTCATATTGACTGAAATTCCCGGCTTCCATTTGCTCTTTGGATATCCCAACGCCGACCTTGCCAAGAAATGCAAGTGTTTCAGTCTGGTTTTCTTGAAATTTCCGGATGGAATATTCCAGATCCAAATAGCTTGAAAGCTGCAGGAGATTATGAATCTGGACAACCTGACATGCGGGAGCCGTTTCAATCCGGATTTCATCTAAGGTAGAAGTTGTGGCATCCCGGAGATATTCAATCCGATGGTCAATCTTTCTTGCAATGCGTTGTAGTTCTTTCTGCTTTTGCTCGATCAGGCGTTTTTGTTCAACCAGTTTTTCTTCTATTATATTGGTGTCACGGTTTTGCAGGAAATCTGCAATCTCCGAGAGCGGCATATCTAGCACGCGCAGATATCCAATCGTATTTAAAACCTCAAACTGACGGATGCTATAATAACGATAGCCTGTTTCAGAATCAATATATTCTGGCTGGAGCAATCCTGCCTGTTCATAGTGGCGTAGAGTTCCTGCGCTCAAATGGAACATGTTTGCAACTTCACCGATTTTAAATAATTTCTTTTCGTTCATATGAAACTCCCTTAATTATAAATATTATATGGCGTATGACTGCTAATCTATCCGCCATATATAAAGATTTATACCTGCTGTAATTTCCCGTGTTTCTTCATCCATACAAATGCTCCCACGCAGATAATAACCGAAAGCATGGATCCGGCAGGAGCCGCAAGTCCCATCGGGAACAGGGTATCTGCGAAGAACTTCGAGGCGAGATACGAACCCGGTACACGCAGGCAGATGATCGCAATCATATTGTGGATGAATCCGATATAGGATTTGCCATAAGCACAGAAGTATCCGCTGAAGCAGAAATGGATACCGGCTAATGCACAGTCGACGATATAGCCACGCAGGTATTGTGAACCAAGCACGACAACCGCGGCGTCCTTCGTGAAGATGCCGACGATACCTGCGGTAATCAGTTCCCCGATGATTGCAACGATTATCCCATAGGTAAATGTAATCAGAATGGCATATTTCAGCGTCTTCGATGCACGGTCATGCTTGCCGGCACCGATATTTTGTGCGGCAAGTGCAGAGACGGTTGCAAGCATCGAAGATGGCACGATGAAGAGTGCGCTGATCACTTTTTCGACGATACCGACGGCGGCAGCATCATTTAAGCCACGGCTGTTTGCTATAACTGTGATAATGATAAATGCAATCTGGATACAGCCATCCTGAATCGCAACCGGAATACCGATCTTTAAGATCTCGCCGAGCACAGCACGACTTGGGATGAAATCCTGTTTGCAAAGTTTGATGCCAAGCTTCTGTTTCTTTGTCATGAGCAATGAGATAATAACACTTAACGTCTGGGCGAGTGTCGTGCCAAGTGCGGCTCCGGCGGCACCCAGATGGAGAACTCCCATAAATACATAGTCGAGCGCGATATTTGCTGCGCAGGCAATCGCGATAAAATACATCGGACTTTTCGAGTCACCCATACCACGGCAGATGGAAGCGATGATATTATAAGCTGTAATAAACGGAATTCCGATAAAGCAGATCGTCAGGTACCGGATCGAACCCTCGATTGCTTCGACCGGTGTCTGAATCAGTAACACGATCGGTCTTACAAGCAGCAACAGAACAATCGTCAATACGATGGAAAGTCCCATGAATAAGGTTACGGAGTTTCCGACTGTTTTTGCAATTTCATCCTTATGCCTGGCACCGACGGCACGCCCGATTATGACAGTGGATCCCATTGCCAGACCGACGATCATGACGGTCAGCATGTGCATGACCTGACTGCCGTTTGCAACGGCGGTCGTACTTTCGGTTCCGTTAAACTGTCCGATAATGAACAGATCCGCCATACCATATAATGTCTGTAAAAAATAAGAAAAAAGATATGGAAGCGCAAAATATAAAATCGTCTTGAATACGCTTCCGGTTGTCAGATTTTTTTCCATAGTAAATAAAGCCTCCTACGAAGTCTTTTTCAACCCCGCATCCTATATTAAACCTTACAACAATTGTAAGGTCAATGCCAGTTATGCATAAAATTATAAAAAAATAAGCTTTTTATACATAAAAATGTATTGTATTGCAAAAAAAACGCGTCTTTCGTTGCATTTTTTGTCGCAGGATGCTATATTAAATCGTAAATGTGAAGAAAGGAAGTAAAATATTATGAAACTTAAGAAGTTAGTAGCAATTACATTGTCTGCAGTTATGTGCATGGCAGCACTGACAGGATGTGGCGGAAAGAGCGATTCTGCAAAGAAGACAGCCAAGGTTATCGAGGTAGATCTGACCGATGAGCAGTATGCATTCGGTGTAGATAAGGATCAGCCGGATTTATTAAAGGAAGTAAATCAGTTCGTTAAAGACATGAAGTCTGATGGAACATTTGACGAGATCTGCAACCGTTATTTTGGTGATGGTACTCCGGTTCCTGTGAAGTCAGCAGCTTATGACGAGAGCAAGGATCAGTTGGTAGTAGCAACAAACGCTGCATTTGAGCCATTTGAGTATATGGATGGTGAGAACTATGTTGGTATTGATATGGAGATTGCAAAGGCACTTGCAGATAAGCTTGGTAAGGAGCTTGTAATCCAGAACATGGATTTCGATGCCGTATGTCTCTCTGTTGGCCAGCACAAGTGTGATGTTGCCATGGCAGGTCTTACAATCAAGCCGGACCGTGAAGAGTATGTAGCATTCTCTGATCCATATTACAGCGCATCACAGAAGCTTATCACATTGTCTACAGATACAGAGTTCGATGCCTGCAAGACAGCCGACGATGTAAACAAGATTCTTGAGGCAAAGGGGTCTGACTTAAAGATCGGTTTCCAGAACGGTACAACCGGTCAGTTCTACTGTGAAGGTGATGACGACTGGGGATTCCCAGGACTGAAGATGGAGTCTAAGGGTTACAAGAATGGTTCCCTTGCAGTACAGGATCTGTTAAATGGAAACATCAATTACGTAATCATCGATTCCGCTCCTGCTGAGAGCATTACATCATCTATCAATAAGATGCAGTAATTTGAGAAACGAAAGGATATTTCATGGGAGATATAGGAACTAAAATAGACAAATTCATAGAAATATTCATCAATAACCGTGGGTATGTAAAAGTATTAGAGGGCTTGAAGAATACGCTGATTATCGCTGTGATCGGTCTCGTCATCGGTGTTGTGATCGGTACTTTGATCGCGATGGTGCGTGTGATTCCGAAGTATAAGCGTCTGCCGCGTGTCTTAGATGCCATCTGCCGGTTTTACGTCGGATTGTTCCGTGGAACTCCTATGGTTGTACAGTTGTTGGTATTTTATTATGTATTGCTGCCTCTGATGGATGCACATATGACAGGCGTACAGGTATCTATTATGGTATTTGGCTTAAACAGTGGTGCATACATCTCCGAGATCATGCGAAGCGGTATCCTCTCCGTAGATCCGGGACAGATGGAAGGTGGACGTGCGATGGGCTTGAGCTTTGCGACAACTATGCGCAAGATCGTCATTCCACAGGCAGTCAAGAATATCCTGCCAACACTTGGAAATGAATTTATATCGTTGATCAAGGAAACTTCCGTAGTCAGCTTTGTTGGTGCTTCAGATCTGTATGTGGCATTCAACTTCATCGGAAGCAACAGCTACGAGTTCATGATTCCATATCTGGTTATGGCAATCATCTACATCGTGCTTGTCCTGCTGATCAGCTTTGGAATTAAAATGATGGAAAGGAGCCTGAGAAAGAGTGATAGAAGTCATTGATCTTGAAAAACATTTTGGTGACAATGAAGTCTTGAAAGGCATCAACGTCACTGTGGACAAGGGCGACATTATGGTTGTCATCGGTCCTTCCGGCTCCGGTAAGAGTACATTTTTGCGCTGCCTGAACTGTATGGAAGATCCAACAGGCGGACAGATCATCTTCAATGGTGTTGATATTGCAGATCCAAAGGTTGATATCAATATTCACCGCCGCCGTATGGGAATGGTGTTCCAGCATTTTAATCTGTACAATAATAAGACAGTTATCCAGAACATCATGCTTGCACCGGTCTATGTACAGTGCCAGGATCTGAAGAAGGCGAAACGCCACAACCGGTTCCTTCCGCTTACAAACCTGTTCCGCAAGGAGAAGCAGGAGAAAATCGAAATCACAACGACCAAGGCAAAGATTGTAGCGGAAGCGAAAGAAAAAGCAGAAGATCTGCTGAAGAGAATCGGACTGTTAGACAAGGCAGACGTATATCCGTCTACACTTTCCGGCGGACAGAAGCAGCGTGTGGCAATCGTGCGTGCACTTGCAATGAATCCGGATGTGATCCTGTTCGATGAGCCAACCTCCGCGCTTGATCCGGAGATGGTAGGCGAGGTATTGGATTTGATGAAGGCAGTTGCAAAGGAAGGCATGACGATGATCATCGTTACCCATGAGATGGGATTTGCAAAGGAAGTTGCAAACAAAGTTCTCTTTATCGACGATGGTCAGATCTTGGAATCCGGCACACCGGAAGAGTTCTTCGGCAATCCAAAGAATCCGAGACTCAAAGAATTCCTGTCGAAGGTGTTGTCGTAAGTTAAATTGAAGTGTAAATAAAGAAGCATACAATGCACAGACATCAAAAAATTAGATGCCTGTGCATTTTTTTGTTATAGTATATACGAAAGACACATGTGTCATATATGATATAGAAAACGAAATTAACGAAACTGGTTAGAAGTAGTATTATATAGATCCAGATTGATTCATGAAGATATACGATATGTTTGAAGTTTAGAAGTTCTTGATGTTCTGTGAATTATAGCAGCCATGTTTGAACACGATGTTCAAACAAGCCGCCACTGAGCCATGGATGGCGAATTGGCGGCGGTGGCGTATATTACAAAATGTAGATCAGAACATATAGAACTTCTTAGCTTCAATACATTGTATATCGTATGAATCAATCTGGATCTATATATAGAATGCTAACCAGTTTCACCACGAAGTAAAGGGGAGAACAGTATGTACCAGATTCTGTTAGTGGAGGACGACAAATCCATCCGGGAAGTCATCGCAGATTACATGGATGAGAAAGGAAAAGACACGCTGCGCCTGACACTCGCCGAGGACGGAAGAGCCTGCGAGGGCGCACTCGAACGCCGGACATTTGACCTGATCCTGCTCGACGTGATGCTTCCGGATATCGACGGATTCACACTTTGCCGGATGATACGGAAAAAAGATATGGTTCCAATCGTATTCCTGACTGCGAAAGGAAGCGAGGAAGATATACTTTGGGGCTATGGACTTGGCTGCGATGATTATATCGTGAAACCATTTTCGCTGGCAACACTGTATGCGAAGATACTTGCCATCCTGCGGCGGACAAAACAGGAGAACCAGAAAGAGACGATTACCTGCGGCGCGATCCGGATGGACAAGCAGAGCTGTCAGGTATTTGTGAAGGAGCGGGAAGTACAGCTGCAGAACAAGCAGTATGAGATCCT
>ULRH01048457.1_pt1 | contig 103555 bp, 61 predicted proteins | sample 1955271 | NCBI WGS metagenome assembly ULRH01 (sample SAMEA4835677, study PRJEB28245) | human gut metagenome | biome: gut microbiome; material: fecal sample | place: Denmark | collected 2008 | reverse complement strand
GCTATTTCGCACCACGAAATGGGCAATATCGGAAAGCAAAATGTATCTTTTCGGACTATGTTATGGGGTATATCGAAAGGCGATACAGCCCAAAACAGGCCTCATAATGCCGTATTTAACATTCCTTTACATCTCTTTCGAGAAAATATTTTGTCAAAATTTTGTCAAGAAAAATCGTAAGTCCGACCTTTGAGTTTCCCCTAAAAACACTGATATTAAGCAGGAGAAACGGCTTGTGAAGCCTGCGCCCGACGTGCGGTGATGATGTTCCGGTTGTGGCAGTGCGAATCTGTTATTACGTGATGACAGTCTGCGAATAGTGTGGCGGAGATGCGTGCAGGACCTGTTTATGGATAAACATATTATGACATAATGCACCTTAAAATGATAAAGACGTGACGTTTATGTGAATTCAAAGTACTTAAAGCATAATCGTGTCACCGATTTTAAAATAATGCTTACACACAATTCTTTTTATTTAATCTTTTTGGTTACCTTTGTGTTGTTCAATTCCATAATTCAAATATAATATGAAAATATCTACATTGTTAGTGGGCAGCTTGCTCGCATTGCTGACAGCAGCGAACGCAAGCGCCCAACCTTCGCCAAAGACTTATAAGCCTAAGGATGGTGTTGCGCAGACTGGCGCGGGACAGAAGTTTGCTGTCGGCACGGCGGAAGTCCTGCCGTTGAGGATGCGTGTGGGCGAGATTAAAACAGAGGACGCCACCAAGGTGCCTGCCACGGTGGACAACCTTGAGACCCTTGTCACCGATGCCGGCTCCACCGTCACGCTGACATGGGATGCGCCGACAACCGATGTGTCGGGCGGCGAGCTCGACCACTCGGCTCTTACTTATGCGGTTTATCGCAGCGCCGACGGCAAGAACTTCACCATGCTTGCGTCAGACATAAAAGACGCGACCACATATACCGACACCACCGTGAAGGCCCTGCTTGACGAGATAGGCCTTCAGCAGGAAAACATATACTATGCCGTGGCTGCCGTCAATGCCGAAGGCTCTGGCGAAGCCATTGCGCGCCCGGCGGTGGTGGGCACACCTTACGGTCTGCCGTTCAAGGAGTCGTTTGCCGGCGGATATGTGAGCAACAATCCGTGGACCGTCTCTCCGCTTGTAGGCACCATGGGCTGGGTGTGCCTGGCCAACGACAGTGAAGCAGGAATATACCCTCAGGACAACGACAATGGATTCATAAAGTTCTACAGTCCGTTCTATGAGAACGAGACCGACAGCCGCATCCTGTCGCCGCTCATCAGTCTTAAAGGCACAAAGGATCCGTCGGTCACGCTGTTCATGTTTCATTGGGCCGACAGCGACATACCCGATGACGGCAAGAACACCAGGCTGACTGTAGAGGTGACAACCGACTCAAAGACATTCACCCAGGTGGGCGAGCCGCTCATGGCCACCGCCGCCACAGCCGGATGGCAGGAGCACCGCATATCGCTTGCCGATTACAAGGACTGCGACCAGCTGCGCATAGTGCTGCGCGGAAGCATGGACAACTACTGGATGTATTACTATGTTGACAACGTGAGAGTGGAGGACACTCCGGCGCGCGACCTGAGCGCGATGAGCCTTGCGGGTCCGTCAACGCTGAACACCGGCAAAGAGAGCGTTTACACCCTCGACTACTCGAACCGTGGAACCGAAACCATGAGCGGATACACCGTCTCGCTGTACATGGACGACAGGAAGGTGGCTTCGGTGGAAGGCGAGGACATAGCTCCGGGCGAGACAAAGTCGGCTTATCTTTATTACACTCCTACGGCCCACGACGCCGGATTGGCAGGAAAGCTGTACGCCATGATAGAGGCAGACGACGAGTATGCCGACAACAACACTTCATATAACACCATCGGCGTGAGCGTGAAAGGCACATGGTATCCGAAGGCAGAGAACCTGCATGCCGATGCTGCGGGCGACAAGGTGACGCTGAGCTGGTCGGCTCCGGAGATACCAACTGAGCCGGTAGTGACCGAGGACGGTGTGGAGGACTACCAGCCGTTCATCATCAACAACATTGGCGACTGGACAGTGTACGACATGGACGGACTGGCAGCCGGATCGCCTTACGACTTCCCTTACTTCGACAACAAGAACACCGAGCAGGCGTTCCAGGTGTGGAATCCTTACGAGCTGAGCAAGGAACTGACCGCCGACGACGCATGGCTGCTGCCGCGTACGGGCAAGCAGTGCTTCATCTGCTGGTATGCCATGGTTAGCTACGGCGGCGTGGCACAGGCCAACGACGATTGGCTTGTATCGCCGGAGCTTTGCGGCAACACCACGTTCAGCTTCTACATGAGACGTCTGCGCACAAGCACTGACGAGAAATTCCAGATATTGTCGTCTTCTACCGACACCGACCCGTCGTCGTTCTCATTGGTGGAGGAGGGCATAGCCACCGAAGACTGGACCCGCTATGATATTCCTGTAGGTGCCGACACCAGATACATCGCCGTGAGATATCTGGGCTGCGACCAGTACGGACTGATGATAGACGACATTTCTTACACTTCGGCTCTGTACGACCTGAAGGTTGCCGGATACAATGTGTTCCGCGACGGAGTGAAGATGAACGACGAACCGCTTACAAGTCCCGAGTTCACCGACTACGACGTGGAGAGCGGCAAGACCTACTCTTACAGCGTTTCTGTGGTTTACAACCGCGGCGAGTCTGACGACACCGACGAGGTTCAGGTGGAATATACCACGGGCATTGATGCGGCCGATGCCGCCGACAGCAAGGTGTATGCTTCCGACGGACGCATAGTTGTTGACAATGCCGGACAAACAACCGTAGCCGTATATGGCGTTGACGGTGCTCTGGTTGCCACATCGAAGACATCGGGCAGAAGCGAGATAAAGGTTGCCCGCGGCGTATATCTTGTGAAGGTGGGCGGCAAGACCACAAAGGTATTCGTCCGTTGAGGCTGATTCTGATATAGTCAGGGTGCTGTCGCTGCATTTCTGGGCACGGGTAAGGTAAGTGTGTCCCGTGAGTTTCAGATTGTCGCGACAGCATTTTTTATGTCTTCATGTTCCGTGTGATGACGATGCCTGCCTGTTGAAGCATCCGTCTCACCATGTGTTCCGGACTTTGTCAGTCCATGATGCGGGCGATATTATACTCAGGAACGCGCACTTCCTCAATCCGGAGAAATCTCCTTCGGCCTGTGTGTCCGCACAACCGCCAGCCGGTCTGCCATTCATGCAGTATGCTGAAATTTCCCGTTTATTCGCTCCTGTCGTTTACTTGTGCGCTCCACAGCGATTCTTGAGCGGTGTTGTAGCCGACCATTTTACATTTGCGGTCGCCGTTTTCAGATTTTTATATTTTGACGGATTCAATGTGCTGGTGCGTCTTTATATAATCGTTCTCAATAGATAATCATCGGTATCGGGTGTGTATTCCTTTCCGTTATTCGGTTTTTCTTCTTCTGTTTTTGTCTGATATGAATCATTTTTTATATTTATGAACAATAATTACACATTCCTTATATGGTCTGTGCAACTATGTGTGGTCTTTATGTCTGTTTGCTGCATTATGCTGTTTGGGCGCTCATAGTACATATATGTGCATGAAAAAATCGTTCAAAATGTATTAAAAATGTTGCATGAACGATTTTTTAAATTTATTGAAATAATTTTTCTAAATCTAAATATCTTAGTTTTATAACTTTGTTGCAGACAAATAAAAATGTCCATAAACAATTTATTATCAGAAATAAACAATTTATTAAATCAAAAAACGCGGTTTATGAAAAACGTCAATCTAATGCTTTCAAGTATGAGACGTATCATGCTGACCGTATTCTTGTCTACTCTCGGCTTATATGCCATGGCGCAGAATACGATGGAAGTCAGTGGTACGGTGAAAGATGAACAAGGCCTGGAGGTGATCGGTGCCAGCGTTATGGAGGAAGGAGCCACCAACGGTGTGATTACTGACATCAACGGCCAATTTAAAATTAAGGTAAAAGAGGGCGCAAAGCTCAAGATTTCTTATGTCGGCTACAACACGATTGTAGTGAAGGCACAGCCACACATGACAATAACGATGGAGGTTGCCAGCAATCTTATAGACGAGCTGGTTGTGACTGGTTATACCACACAGCGTAAGGCAGACCTCACAGGATCGGTTTCGATTGTATCGACAAAGGATCTGAAGACAAGCCCTGATGCCGACCCTATGCGTGCCTTGCAGGGACGTGTTCCGGGTATGACCATTACGACAAACGGTTCGCCTATCGGAACTGGTACGGTGAGAATTCGTGGTGTGGGTTCCATCAACTCTTCGCAGGACCCGTTGTTCGTCATCGATGGCGTGCCTACAACCACTTCGCTCAACTCTCTTAACACCAACGATATAGAGAGTATGCAGGTGTTGAAGGATGCGGCATCGGCTTCAATCTACGGTTCGCGCGCTGCAAACGGTGTGATCATCATCACAACCAAGCAGGGTAAGAAAGGCGGAAAGATGAAAGTGGATTTCTCTACAAACCTCACTGCATCATTCTACACATCGCAGTCGCTCATGAAACTGTGCAACTCGGCAGAATATGCTACGGCAATGGCGCAGGCAGCTCTCAACGACGGAATAGATCCTGTTACCTATGCAGCCAACTACGGTCTTAACCTCAACTCTCAGACAGGTACGCCAATCACGGTGTGGAACCCTGCAACAGAGCAGTATGTGAACTATACGGTGAACGGACGTTACGACGGATTCATCAACAGTTCGAAGACAATGAGATATTCGGACACCGACTGGCTCGACGAGATCTCACGCACAGGATTCTCTCAGAACTACGACCTGTCGCTGTCTAATGCAACAGACAAGTATTCGGCTTTGTTCTCTCTGGGATACAAGAAGAATGAAGGTATATTGAAATATACTTCGTTTGAGAACATCTCTGCCAGAATGAACACCTCTTATAATATAAACAAGATTGTGAAGGTGGGTGAGAACTTCACCGTGACATGGTCGAGACAGGTTGACAGCGCTCCTATGGAGAACGCTCTGAAGATGGCGCCTATCGTTCCTGTTTACGAAATAGACGGCGAGACATTCGGCGGACCTGTAGGAAGTATGTCAGACCGTCAGAACCCGCTGCGCGAGATGTATCAGAACAAGGACAACCATCTGGACTACTGGCGTCTGTTCGGTAATGCTTACGTAGAGCTGAAACCAATCGAAGGACTGGTGCTCCGCTCAAGCTTCGGTATCGACTATTACACTTCTTTCATACAGTCGATGAACCACACATTCCACTCAGACATCGTGAACAACAACATTGCAAGCGTAACGCTTTCGAACAAGAACGACCTGAACTGGACATGGTCTAACACTGCAACTTACAACTTCACTCTTGCCGACAAGCACAATTTCTCTGTATTGCTCGGTGCTGAGCTCTCTAAGCAGAACTCAATAGACTGGTCCGGATACAGCGAGGGCTTCGGCTTTGAGGATCCTGACTACATGTGGCCTAACGCCGCAACGGGTACAGCCCGTGTGAGCGGAGCAATGGTGGGATACAGACTTGCTTCATTCTTCGGCAAGGTGGACTACAACTACGATGACCTTGTATTGGCTTCGTTCACCATACGTCGTGATGGTTCTTCACGTTTCGGAAAAGACAATCGCTGGGGTACATTCCCTGCCGCTACATTAGGTTTCCGTGCTTCTAAGCTCATCGACAAGAACTGGCTCGACGACTGGAAGATACGTCTCTCTTGGGGTAAGACAGGTAACCAGGCAATCGACAACAACGCTCAGTTCGGTATTTACGTGGTTGACTACGGACTCGACCGTATCACTTCTACTGCTTACGACCTCTATCTGCAGGGCTCGGGTACATTCCCTTCAGGATACCGCGCAACACAGCTGCCTAATCCTAACCTGAAATGGGAGGCTGCCACACAGTATAATATAGGTACAGACTTCTCGCTGTTCCACAGCCAGCTCTACGGTTCTATCGACTGGTATATCAAAGACGTTGACGACATGCTTATCTCTCCTGCATTCATCGGTACAAAGGGTGAAGGCGGCGCAACATGGATGAACGGTCCTTCACTGCGCAACTGGGGTATGGAGTTCATGCTCGGCTATCGTAAGACTCTGTCATGCGGTCTCGGACTCGACATCAGCGCAAACGCCGACTTCTTCCGCAACAGAGTAACATCTCTGCCGGCATCGGCAACAGGTTCTTACGCACACACCTCTAAGCAGACTCTTGTTCAGTCTAAGCAGCCTTACGGTTCAATAGTAGGATATGTCGTTGACGGATTGTTCCAGACACAGGAAGAGGTTGACGCTTCCGGACAGGCTAACGCACGTGTCGGTGGACTGAAATATGCCGACCTCAACGGCGACAATGTCATCACAGCCGACGACCAGGACTGGATCTATAATCCGGTACCGGCATTCTCTTACGGTATCAACATCGGTCTGACATACAAGGACTTCGATCTGAGCATGTTCTGGCAGGGCGTATGCGACAAGGACGTATATAACAACCAGAAATTCCAGACCGACTTCTGGGCTGTAACAGATGCAGGCTCTAACAAGGGTAGCCGTCTGCTCGACGCATGGAACACCAACAACACAGACTCCAACATCCCGAGACTTTCTACAACGAACACTGCCGACGAGGGCCGTGCTTCAAGCTACTTCGTTGAGAACGGTTCTTATCTGAAACTCCGTACACTGCAGTTGGGATACACCGTTCCTTCATCAATACTGTCGAAGCTCAAGATGACAAGCGCACGTGTTTATCTCTCAGGACAGAACCTGCTCACAATCAAGAGCTCAAGCCTTACTTGTCCTGATCCGGAGAATCCTGACTGGAATTATCCGTTGTCAACTTCAATATCATTTGGATTGCAATTAAGTTTCTAACAGATTAATGATTATCAAAATGAAAAAGATATATAACATACTTGCCGCATGCGTTATCGGCCTTACGCTGACAAGTTGTGATGATTTTCTGGATTATAATCCTACTGCCGTCATCGATGTAGATAAGGCCTTTGCCGATCCTGAAGGCATGGTTACCTCGGCATACGCCATGCTCGGCGACTGCTGGTATTCATATCCGTTCAACCTGTTCCCTTACGGAGATATAGCTTCAGACGACTGTCTCAAGGGTGGAAGCGGACCTAACGATACAGGCTATCACGCTATTGATATATGGAAGACCGTTACTCCTACCACTCCGGGTGAGATGGACGAGTTGTGGTATCGTCTGTATTGCGCTGTTTCGCGCTGCAACCGCGCGTTGCTGTCGCTCGAGCGCAACGGTGAGAGCAAACTCGGAGCAGAGACAACACGTCAGCGTATTGCTGAGGTGAAGTTCCTCCGCGGACATTTCTATTACAAACTGCTGACAGTGTTCCGCAAGATACCTTGGATCGACGAGAAGGTGGAGGCTGCCGGAAGTCAGGAGTCTGTAAAAAACGACGCCTATAAATACAGAGAGCTGTTCGGCAAAGTGATCGACGACTTCAAGGCTGCTTACGATGTCCTTCCTGTGAAAGGACCGGGTGAGGACGGCCGTGCCAACAAGATTGCCGCCGCAGCATATCTCGCAAAATGCTATCTTAACCTGGCTTGGGGTGACGGTTATGAGGCAAACACCGGTGTAGGTCACATCACTCCTGAATATATGGACAGCGTTGTGTATTATACAAACGACGTGGTGAACTCTGATTATGGCTATCTTGAGGATTATGGCGACATATTCCTGCCTGAATATAAGAACAGCAAGGAGTCTATATTCGCTGTACAGTGCTCTGACTATGAGGACGACCACACTACATTCGGACGCGCCAACTGGTCAACAGTGCTTAACGGCTGCTGGCAAATGTGGTCTTGCGGATGGGACTTCCACAAACCTTCTCAGAACCTTGTAAATGCGTTCAAGACAAAGAACGGTCTGCCTATGTTCGACGACTATAACAACAGCATCGATTATCCTATTAACGGTCAGCCGACCGCTCAGAAGTGGGATCCGCGTTTGTTCCATACTGTAGGTATGCCTTCGTTCCCGTATAAGTATGAGTCTGAATACACACAGACCATGGCCAACTCGCGTGACGCTACAGACTACGGATATTACACATCTCTGAAAGAGGTGCCGCAGCGTTCGAAGGGAGAGACCTATAACGATTCATGGCAGGCTTTCGCAATGAATGAGTACGTGCTCCGCTATACTGACGTGATGCTTATGCGTGCCGAGGCTCTCATAGAGCTTGGCCGTCTGTCAGAGGCTCGCACAATAATCAACGACATCAGACGCCGTGCGGCAAACTCTGTCGCTAAGCACATTGATTATGCGGCAAACCAGTGTGAGATAGCAGAATATCCGGAGTCTTATTTCGCCAACAAGGAGACAGCACGCAAGTGCCTGCGCTGGGAGCGCCGTCTGGAGATGGCTATGGAGAACGGACGTTTCTTCGACCTGCGCCGTTGGGGTATCGCTTCACAGACTCTGAACGCATACTACGCAAGTGAGCAGAACGATGTTTACAGCTTCTTCGACCATAACGGAAACGTAATGGCCGGTGCACCTGTGACATATGACAGTAACGGAAACATCACAAGCGATACTGAAATGCACTACGGACAGTACTACCGCGACGGTCTCTTCACAGCCGGAAAGAACGAGTTCTTCCCGATACCATACAATCAGATGTTCTACATTCCGGGACTCTACACTCAGAATGAGGGATACAATTGATGCGTTCATAATTTGTAATAATGGTATAATATAGGTGGTTTAGTTTCTTCTAAAAGGAGATGTATCCCTCTGCACGACTTCTGCGTATTTTGTCGTGCACGGATACATTTCTTTAAGATAATAAGATTGTTACTGGATAATCTGATATAATATCCTTTACAGCCACCACGACATGAACATCTCTTTATCATTGCTTGCTCCACACGGTCGGTATGAACATTTACGGAATGGACAATACACAGATAGGATGGTGTGAGAGTGGTATGAATAAATAAGAGGTTGTTTTGACCGTTGTCTATGACATTAGTGCCAAGGCAGGCGTCAAGCCTGTAGCGACAAGGGCTTTGCGAGGTACTGTTATGGACAGTATGAGAGTCTGGTACGGGCCGTATGACGGCTCGATACGGACTTTATAAGAACACGATACGGATGCTTTCAGAATGTCATTCGGGCGTTGTTGTATTGAGAATGCTTGCCGGTATGACGGGCTTGCGTTGCGCAGGCAATATCAGCGGGGAGCGGACGAGAAAATGAAATGCTACGGTTGATGCGTTCTGAAGCGTATGATATAACACCTAAATATGAAACCCTGTATAATCTCATAATGTACAACGCACACTAAACACATACGCTTATTACTATTACTGATGCTGACATACTCTTACACATATTATATGAACCGACGTAACGGCATACGCACCGCAGCGGCATGTCGCATGAGGCGTTCGGCGAGACGGACGGTGAAGGCTGTCGGCGTGTCAGTGAGGAAGTCTCAGGAAGATTGCCGGCGGATGTGTATGGATAGAGGATGTGCATCGGGTGAGGCAGCGGTAATGAAGGTGTATGATGATTGTTACAATGAATCCATATATTCTGCCGGTCGAGGCAGAACGGCAAACCATGACAGCGGCTGCACGATGAGTCTTTGCGGAACGTGCGCTATTCAGTTTAAGGACGATTACAACAGAATGTTCTGTCAATACACAATTTACAATATTTACAGTCATAATGGTTTACAACACAGAGAGAACATTACTTGGATCTGTCCTGTCGGGGCTGAAGACGCGAAACGTCGTGAAGAAACATCTGTAGCCGTCCATGGGCTTGTCTCGTCTTGCACAGGCTCCGGCCTGGCAAATAGTGGAAATATGTATAATGAAAAACCTGCCCGGAAGACAGCTTGCGGCATCGTTTACGATGCATACGACGGAAAAGAATACGGCAAAAGTCCTGACACATCCGCAGTTAGCGATATGTGTGATAATTCCGGTATGCTGTATGTTTCTTCGTGTTTTGGCTTTTGTATAAGTGCTTGTATAAAAAAGAAGTATGTAAAAATCGTTCAAAAAGTAGCAAAAATGTTACATGAACGATTTTTCTTATATTCTGAAACATATCTAAAATGAATAATCTTGTAATAAAGGTTATATTTGCGGCGAAATAACTAAAAATGTTGTAAATAAAAAATTTTTGATTGTAACCATTATGAGAATATTCAATCAGATAACAGCAAGATTAAGTACAGTGGCACTGGCGTCAGTGCTCTCGCTGACTTATGTCCAGGCACAGGACACAAAGACTGACAGTGAAGGCTCCGACAAAGAGGAGGGCAACCGTAACGTCATGCTTAACGCATCAAGCGCCAACGGTCCGCGTGAAATACAGATCGGACTGCCTTCGGCCGATGTAAACGTGTTGGAGAACGGACTTCCGGTGACTTATGCCACCAATCCTCACTCCATAAACTCAAACTGGCGTTCGGACGCAAGCCTTAGCCACGTGGGACTGCTCAAGATATCTGAGACAGCCATCACTACCGGTAACATAGGCTATGCGGTCAATTCGTTCACACAGCTTGGCCAGGAAGGTTTCAACGGACGCCTGGATTATAAGTCAAATCATTTCGGACTGCAGGAGTTCTCACTCAACCTCAACGGCTCGATGGGCAAGGGCTGGTATTACAGTACAAGCCTTTATCAGGACTTCGATCCGGGAACATTCAAGATCAAATCAACTCCTTTCCAGGACCGTACTCAGATTTATAAGGCGGCTCTTACAAAACGCTATGGTGACGGCCGCGGTGAATTCACGGCTATGTATCACTATTCCAACAGTCATCCGGTATATAACTACGCCACACAGTCGGCTCCTTTCATCTATGTGGGCGACGGAAGCGTGAAAGAATACGGAGACTTCAGACTCGGAACCACTTCATATCTTCCTACGGAAAATACTATAACCTATCGTGACATGCGCACAGGTGAGCTCAAAGAAGCAAATCTTTACAACGCGACAGAAAACCGTTCGAGCGAGGTGTCGCTCATGAATACCTACAAATGGGACAACGGATTAACATGGAAAGTAATCGGCCGATATGACAATGCGTATGGAGCAGTCGTGTATCAGACACCTATGTCACTCCTTAATGTTAAGGACAACAACAGCTACAATTACATGATGCGCGGCATTGACGGACAGCTCACCCCTTACACCGGAGAGTATGTACAGACACGTATGTCGTGTCTTAACTCCGGAGACATCGACGAGTTTCTCTTCACCTCGGAGTTGTCGAAAAAATTTTCTACATCTACATTGCGTCTCGGATTGAACGAGTGGTATTACAACATCGACTATACATCAAACACAACGATGTATGACCAGAGCGTTCCTTCAGATGGAAGTTATCCTGTGAGAGTGTTCGATGCCAACAAACACAGCGGCTTCTTCTACGATTTCAACAAGAATGCCTCAGAGTATTACAAAGGACATGAGAACAAGCTCGCACTCTATGTGACACATGACTGGGACATCACTCCTAAGTTCAATGTTTACTATGGTGCACGTTTCGAGTGGCAGTCACTCCGTGGCGAGAATGCTGCCGTAAAGAATGCAAATGGTGCTTACGTAGGACGTTTCGCTGACTACTATCTCGGTGCTACTGCTCCTGACGGAACAAAGATTACACCTACACCGCTCAGCTACGACTGGTTCAATTACGATTTCACCGCAGCGCTCACTTATCGTCTGACAGACAATTTCGGACTGACCGGTGACTTCACTTACATCGTACAGCATCCGCGTCTCGAGAACTTCTCTCCGGCAACAATGCCTAACACAGACAAGATATCTGTACCGCTGGGACGTGCCGGTATCTACTACAACAACTCATGGTTGAGCCTCACATCGCTCGTATCATACATCTCGAAGACAAACAACAACTCTACGCTTAATCTGCAGCATGACGTTGAAATCATGGCTGCTCCGCTTACATACGACATACAGACCATCGGATGGACAACAGACGTAATGGCTCATCCTATAAAGGGACTCGACATTCACTTCCTCTTCACCTATCAGAAACCGACATACAAGAAGTATGAGACTTCTGTCACATTCTCTGACGGATATGAAGGAAAGATCAACGCCACTGGAAACATTGTGGCTGAGATACCGCAGGTGCTCATCGAGTTCGATCCGAGCTACATGATAACCAAAGACTTGAAGATCTGGACCAGCTTCCGTTACTTCAGCAAGACCTACGCCAACATCAACGAGGCTTACTACTTCAACGGTCACTGGGAGACATTCGGAGGTTTGAACTGGCAGGTGAACAAGAAACTGTCGCTCGGATGCACAGTTGTCAACTTCCTCAATCAGACCGGAGCGAAAGGCAGTATCGCCGGTGCTGAGCTCATCACCAAGGACGAGGCAAAACAGTATAACGGTCACCTCATGACTGGAAGCTATCTGCGTCCGTTCACTGTTGAGTTCTCGGCTTCGCTGAAATTCTGATACGGTTTAACTGTCCCGCATCTATCTGTAAAGAACGCTGCGGGACAGACTGACACTTTATCAATGAATATAATAACCAATTATCCGAAGTAATCTATGAACAATATTTTTCTTCTTAAAACAATGGCCGTAGCGGCATTCTCTCTGACCGCACAGGCTCTCATGGCGCAGGACATCAACGTCAGTCGTCATGGTGACACAACAGTAGTTGAAATCAATAATCCGCAGAAATATCTCATTCTGCCGATAGAAGAGGACAAGGGCGAGTCTCAGGTTAAACTCGACACCGGTTCTCCTGCCGACACATGGATGGACATACGTCTGGCCCGTAACAAGACAGACTACAGTGTTCCGTTCGAATTGGGCAGTGGCAAGAAAGCCGTGGTTAAGATTCTGAACATCGAACCGGAGGCTCTTGCATTGAAGACTCTCAAGATGTCTGACACATGGAGCGTTGTCAACACCGATTATTACCGTCCGCTCTATCATCACACACCTTCTTACGGATGGATGAACGATGCTAACGGAATGGTTTACAAAGATGGTGAGTATCATCTTTATTTCCAGTACAATCCTTACGGATCTAAGTGGGGAAACATGCACTGGGGACATGCTGTGAGCACCGACCTGGCACATTGGAAGGAACTTGCTCCGGCAATCGCACGTGATACACTGGGACAGATCTTCTCTGGAAGCTCTGTTGTGGATAAGAACAACACTGCCGGATATGGCAACGGCGCCATCATCGCTCTTTACACATCGGCAAGCGACAAGAACGGACAGATACAGTGTATGGCATACAGCACCGACAACGGACGTACATTTACAAAGTATGAGGGTAACCCTGTGCTCCGTCCTTTCGACGGACTGAAGGATTTCCGTGACCCGAAAGTGTTCTGGTATGCTCCGGCAAACTCTTGGTATATGATTGTTTCGGCAGACAAGGAAATGCGTTTCTACAAGTCTCCCGACCTCAAGAAATGGACATATGTCAGCGGTTTCGGACGCGGCTACGGCATGCAGCCATGTCAGTATGAGTGCCCTGATTTCGTACAGCTGCCTGTAAATGGTGACAAGAACAACATGAAGTTCGTCATGCTTATGAATGTAAACCCGGGATGTCTCTTCGGTGGTAGCGCCACAGAATATTTCGTAGGCGATTTCGACGGCACAACATTCAAATGTCTTGACGATCCTTACACTGCTAAATGGCTCGACTATGGTAAGGACCACTATGCTACTGTATGTTTCTCAAACACCGGCGACCGTGTTATCGCAATGCCGTGGATGAGCAACTGGCAGTATGCCAACGTTACTCCTATCAAGCAGTACAGAGGTGCTAACGGCCTGCCGCGTGAGCTCTCACTCTACACAAAGGACGGACATTATTATGTAGCTGCTGACGTAGCTCCTGAAATCAAGGCTCTGCGCAAGGACACCAAGACTCTTGACAACATGAAGGTTAAGGGTGAGAACAACAAGGCCGGTGTGGCTGCAGGATGTGAAGGTGCATTCGAACTCGAGGCAGACGTTACTCCGGGTAAGGCCGGTGTGGCAGGTATCGAGCTCTATAATGACAAAGGCGAGAAGACACTTGTTTATCTCGACATGAAGAACAATCGCATCGTCATGGACCGTACACAGAGCGGACTTACCGACTTCGGACTGAAATCAGATCCTCACGGCATAGAGAAAGAGGCTGACGCAAAGCGCGCAAGCGAGAACAAAAAGCCTATGCGTATCGAGAATTCAGTGAACTACAAGAACGATTTCGCACTTGGAACATGGGCTCCGCTCAACCTTTGCGAAGGCAAGACATATCATGTTGACATCTTCGTTGACAAATGCTCTGTAGAACTGTTTGTTGACGGTGGACGCATTGCCATGACCAACCTTGTATTCCCGACAAAGCCTTATGACTCTGTACGTTTCTATACTGAAGGAGGAAAGGCTGAATATGCTAATGTCAAGGTTCACAAAATAAGTCTGTAAGGATATAATATTATTAGGAATTATTACGTTAAGTAATAAAACGTATAAACCTATTTATATTAAAACCAACCTAATGAGAAAATTCTGCATTATTATATCATCATTGCTGCTGCTGAGTGGATCAGCAGCAGCTGATGAACGTAAAACCATACGTGTGAGCACCGACAATACCGATATGATATTGCAGGTGAACAATAATGGCAGGCTCTATATGGTGTATCTTGGCGACAAATTGCTGAACGCGGCAGATGCCGACAAGCTTGACTGGCGTATGAATACAGGGTCAGACGGAAGTGTGAGTACACGAGGACATGAGGCTTACATGGCGTCGGGAGGCGAAGACTTCTTTGAGCCGGCACTGGCCGTTACCCACGCCGATGGTGATAAGACCACATACCTTTATTATAAAGACTCAGAGACACGCGCCATTGACGGTGGTACAGAGACAGTCATACGTCTTGCCGACAAGAAATATCCTCTTGAGGTGACGTTGCATTATGCCGCTTACAATCGTCAGAATGTCATAAAGGCATGGAGTGAGATTGTTCATCACGAGAAGTCCGACATTACTTTATGGAAGTATGCAAGCACGATGCTGTATTTCAATGAGCCGTCATATTTCCTTACCAGCTATCACAGCGATTGGGCGCGTGAGGCACAACCGGTCACCCAGAAGCTGACTTACGGTAAGAAAATAATAGACACTAAGCTTGGCACACGTGCAGCTATGTACATGCAGCCTTTCTTTGAGCTGGGCATAAATGCTCCGGCACGTGAATGTGACGGCAAGGTGATGCTCGGTACTATAGGATGGACAGGAAACTTCAGATGCACTTTCGAGGTTGACAATGTCGGCGGATTGCGTGTCATTCCTGGCATAAATCCATATGCCTCAGATTACAAACTGAAGGCCGGCGAGAATTTTGTAACTCCCGAATTCATATTCACGCTTAGTGATGACGGCATAGGTGAGGCAACCCGCAACCTGCATGACTGGGCACGTCTTTATCAGCTCAAGGATGGTAAGGAAGACCGGATGACGCTGCTCAACAACTGGGAGAGCACAGCATTCGACTTCGACCAGGACAAGCTTGCAGGAGTGATGGACGATGCAGCCAGACTGGGCGTTGACATGTTTCTGCTCGACGACGGATGGTTTGCCAACAAGTATCCGCGTAACAACGACACCACCGGACTTGGCGACTGGGAACCGAATACAGTGAAATTGCCTCAAGGCATAGCCGGACTGACAGCTGTGGCGAAGAAAGCCGGAGTGAAGTTCGGAATATGGATAGAACCTGAAATGGTCAGCCCTAAGAGTCAGTTGTACGAGAAGCACCCCGACTGGGTCATAACACAGCCTGGACGCGACATATACTACTATCGCAATCAGCTCGTGCTCGATCTTGCCAACCCTAAGGTGCAGGACTACGTATTCGGCGTTGCCGATAAGATTCTATCAGACAATCCGGACGTGGCATACTTCAAATGGGACTGCAACAGTCCTATCACGAACATTCGCTCGCCTTATCTTAAAGACAAGCAGGGCAATCTCTATGTCGATTATGTGCGTGGATTGTACAATGTGCTCAAAAGACTCGAGGCTAAATATCCTCATGTGCCAATGATGCTCTGCTCTGGTGGAGGCGCACGCTGCGACTATGAGGCTCTGAAGTATTTCACCGAGTTCTGGTGCAGCGACAATACTGATCCGTTCGAGCGTATCTACATACAGTGGAACATGTCCAAGTTCTTCCCTGTCAAGGCCATGGCTTCACATGTGACTGACTGGAACAAGAAGGCGAGCATGAAGTTCCGCGTAGATGTGGCAAGCATGTGCAAGCTCGGATTCGACATTGACGTGCACAATCTGTCCGACGCCGATTTCAATCTTTGCAAACAGGCAGTGGCTAATTACAACAGACTGAAACCGGTAATCCTGGATGGTGAAATGTATAGATTAGTATCTCCGTACGAAGGCAATCATGCCGCAGTAAACTACGTGTCGGAAGACAAGACCCATGCTGTACTCTTCGCTTACGATCTGCACCCGCGTTACAAGGAACCGCTGTTCAACGTAAAGCTCCAGGGACTTGACCCGTCACTTGTCTATAGCGTGAAGGAAATAAATCTGCCTGAAGGCCAGAAGGCCGAGACCAGGACTTACACAGGCGATTATCTCATGAAGATAGGTTTGCCTGTGCTTACTGCATCAGAAGGAACGAGCCACGTACTCGAACTGACAGCCGAAAACTAATCTTTAAACAATATAAAAACCGTTATGAAACAAAACAAAGCTATTTACATAATCCCCGTGATGTTCTGCTTCTTCGCGATGGGATTTGTCGATCTGGTAGGCATCGCCTCCAATTATATTAAAGAAGATCTTGCGCTCAACGACTCGACAGCCAACATCCTGCCGTCGCTCGTGTTCTTCTGGTTCCTCATTTTCAGTGTGCCGACAGGTATGCTGATGAACCGCATAGGGCGCAAAAATACAGTGTTGCTGTCACTTATTGTCACCATAGTGTCACTGCTGTTGCCACTTCTTGACGAGAGTTTCACAGTCATGCTTCTGGCTTTCTCGTTGCTCGGCATCGGAAATGCTCTCATGCAGACATCGCTCAATCCGCTTATCTCTTCGATCATCAGCGGTAAGCATCTTGCCAGCACGCTCACATTCGGACAGTTCATCAAGGCCATCGCTTCGTTTCTTGCGCCTTATCTGGCAATGTGGGGAGCCACGGCAGTCATTCCTTCATTCGGATTCGACTGGAAGGTGCTCTTCGCCATCTATTTTGTTGTGGGCATAGCTGCAGCCCTGCTGCTGTGGGCCACTCCTATAGACGAGGGCGAGAAGAGTGACAGTGCGTCAAGCTTTGCCGACTGTCTGCGTCTGCTGGGCAAGCCGGTTGTGCTTCTGTCGTTCATCGGCATCATGTGCCACGTTGGTATTGATGTTGGCAGCAACACCACAGCTCCGAAGATTCTTATGGAACGTTTGGGCATGTCGCTAAATGACGCTGCGTTCGCCACAAGCCTTTACTTCATCTTCCGTACCATCGGATGTCTTACGGGTTCGTTCATACTTCGTGTGATGAACCACCGTGCGTTCTTCACCATCAGCATCGTCATGATGGCTCTGAGTATGCTTGGCATGGCATTCGGAACGTCAAAGATAGTGCTTTACACAGCCATCGCTCTTGTTGGTTATGGCAACTCTAATGTGTTCTCATTGGTATATTCGCAGGCTCTGCTTTCCGTTCCAGAACGTCAGAACGAAGTTTCCGGACTTATGATCATGGGTCTCTTCGGTGGAACTGTGTTCCCGTTGTTCATGGGCTTTGCCTCAGACGCAGCCGGACAGATGGGAGCCGTGGCTGTAATGGCTATAGGAGTGATATATCTTTTCACATTTATTAAAAATATAAAGCACTGATATAATATGAAGAATATCGTCGTAGGACTTGGAGAAGCACTGTGGGATGTGCTTCCGGATGGAAGGAAATTAGGAGGAGCTCCGGCAAACTTTGCTTATCATGCCGGACAGTTTGGTATTGATACTTTGGCAGTGAGCGCACTGGGTAAGGATAGTTTGGGCGATGAGACATGCAAGGAACTTGAGAAGAAAGGTCTGCGCCATGTCATGCCGCGTTTGGATTATCCCACCGGCACCGTGCAGGTGACGCTCGATAAGTCAGGAGTGCCTGCTTATGACATCAAGGAAGGTGTGGCATGGGACAACATACCGTTCACACCCGAGATAGAAGAAATAGCACACAACTGCCGTGCCGTGTGCTTCGGTTCGCTGGCACAGCGCAACAAGGTGTCGCGCGAGACAATACGCAAGTTTGTCAAGGCCACCCCGAAAAACTGCATGCGCATCTTCGATATCAACCTGCGTCAGAGCTTCTATACCAAGGAAGTGATACAGGAGTCGCTCAGACTGTGCAATGTTCTGAAGATAAACGACGAGGAACTCGTCACCATCGGTCGCATGTTCGGTTATCCCGGACTCGACATGAGCAACAAGTGCTGGCTGCTTCTCGGCAAGTACAATCTCGATGTTCTCGTGCTCACATGCGGCATAAACGGCAGCTACGTGTTCACACGCGGTGAGATGTCTTTCCAGACCACACCTAAGGTGAAGGTGGCCGACACCGTAGGAGCAGGTGACTCTTTCACCGGTTCGTTCTGTGCAGCCCTCATAAACGGCATGCCGATAGCCGAGGCTCACAAGCTGGCCGTAGATGTTTCGGCATACGTATGCACCCAGAACGGTGCAATGCCTGAGCTTCCTGTCGAGCTTACATCAAGAGCAAAACAGCCGGCTCAGCCTGCTGCTGAATCAAACGAATAAGTATTATTGTTTAATAGTTGAACAGAGCAGATATAAAAGTTGCGGTTGCCCGTTTGCTGCATGCGCATATTGTGCAGTGCAGCAATGATGAAGAAACATATATAAGCGGGCTCCGTCTTTTATATCTGCCTTTTTTATATCTTTCTGATTATTTCTTGAACACCTTTCTCACAGCTTCAAGAAATCCGTATTTGAAGTGGGTGTCGGGCTCGAGATAACTGCCTTCGGCCCATTCGTTCCACGCGTTTATCGTCACAAGCGGCACTTGATTGGGGTGTTTGTCCACAAAGTCCTTTGCCACACGCAGGAAGTTCTCAAACTTCTCCGGTGTAACACCCGTAACAGCCGACTGCGGATCGTTGCCCGGAAAGCGCGGATTGTTGTCCCAGTCTATTGATACGTGCGGGAAGTAAGGCACAGAGAAACCGTTGCTGAATTCGTCGTATTTGGCTGTTGCCTGCTCGCCCCACGACTGATAGTCCTGATTGGCGGGCACGAAGTGACACCACTGATAGTTTGTCAGGCTCTCAAATCCGAGATACTTCACCGTGTTGTCCTGTGTCTCCGTCTTGTCACCGGGCACTCCCGATAGCGTTGTAGGCAGCGCGCCCCACAGTATCGCCTGCAGATGCACACCCTTAAGCCCTGCCTTCACACACTTGTCCCGGAATCGGTCGAGCGCCTTCCGGGCGTTCTCCATGCCTCCCATTCCGTTTACGAACGTGCCTACCTCATAAATGGCGAACACCGGCTTGCCGTCTATCGTGTAGTAGTTGGGCTGTGAGAAATAATCCTTTATTATGTGGTCGGTGAATCGGTCGAAGTCCTCTGCGCTTGTCTCCCCCTTCCAGTAAACCTTGTTCTTGTCCGGTTCGTCCGGATTTATATAAGCTGTGTGCGTATGGTTTGCCCACATCAGGTAGAACTTCATCTTGCGGTTGTTCTTGGCTTTCAGGAAACCGTCGTTCAGAACACTCTCCAGAAAAGGCCGTCCCTCATACCAGTACCAGTCGAATATGAACGTGTTCACGCCATATTTCAGTGCCGTCTTTATTATCTTCTCCTGTGTCTTTGGGCTTGCCTCATCCAGATAGCCCCACAGAGGCACCCTTGGCTGCCTGTGTCCCTCATACTTGGGCTTAGCCTTATACACGGCCTCCCACTCGCCCTTGCCGTCGTGGAATATGTTCATTTCGTTCTGAAAGCGCGGCTCGTCGTGATAGGCGGGCCACACATAAGCCGCCACGTCGTATTTCCCGTTCTGGCCATACATGCCGAGCGAGACAGTGAGCAGTAGTGTTAATAGATGTTTCTTCATGTTGTAGAATTTTTGTTTTGTGTTTTATTGAATGATTTGAAACGGATTATAGTATGATTAATATATGATATTATAATAGTGTCGATTTGCCCGTTTTCGATGATAATCACGCATGTTTAGGATTCTGGTATTTTGAAAATGACTTTTCGAAGTTCTGGTATTGATCTTCCGGAAGCGTGATATTGACTCTTTTAGGACTTGAAATAAGTTTTATTACTTTAATTTTCTCAAGAATTACATGATTGTATGGCTGAATATCTTTTGTGCCGCAGCATTCCATTGTTTTCTTGTTTAGAGATGTAGGAATGCTGCGGCGGGGTAGTGGACCGGCACACATCAGCGCACTATGACTTTGCGTCCATCTCTGATATATATGCCTGGTTTATTGGCGTCTTTCACCTCTATACCCTGTATTGTGTATGTCTTGCTGTTGTTGTTGCGATTATTCTCCATTTCGGTTATTCCGGTAGAGGTCGTCGGGCCGAGATAAGTCAGTCTGAAGTTGTCCACCACAATCCAGTCGTTGTCTACGGCATTCTGTTTGAATATGCCGATGGTGAGCAGTCCGTCGCTGCCAACCTCCACTTCTGTCGATGTTTTGTATAGTCCGTTCTGGAAGTAGTTTGTCGCATCAGTGCCGCTTGCAGGCAGTTCTCCAGCCTCTGTCGTCACACCATATCCCGGAGCCATCCCTACTCCTTCTGTTATGTCTGGCAGTGGAGTTTCCGCTTCGTTGGCATACAGCACAGCTTCGCGCGTTGCTTTCTCTCCGGCTTTGAACATTCTTTCCACGTTGCGTGTGTCCCCGTTACGGTAGAAGCCCTGTACCGATACTATGTATTTTCCTGCCGGCAGGTCCTTTATGTCCTGTGTCAGTTCGAAAGCGTTGCCAGAGCCTTCAACAGCGAATGCAAAGTCCTCCTGTCTGTTGCCCCTGCCTTCTATTGTGCCTGCGTTGTGAGCCCAGGCGCCGTTTTCCTTATCCCATGTGGTGTTGCCATATTCCCGCTGATTAAATCCTGGCATCTTTATGAGATATGTGGCATCAACAGGATTTTCAGGTGATGCGTTCTTGAGCAGCGCGTCACGGTCGGCTTTGCTCACGAGAATCCATTGCGCGTCGGGCGACTCCAGATTTGTCTCACTCGTTCCTACTGTCGCATAGAAAGCTACGCCTGCTCCGGCGTCTGTTGTAGCGTAAGGATTGAAAGCCATTCCTTCGTTGGGCGAGGTGCGTTTCACGATGTTATATACACATTCTGTGCCTTCCACTTGTTTGAATGCCCAAAGATTCTGATCCGGTGTGTCGCAGTAGCCGTTGTAGTTTAACCAGTCACCGCTGCCGTTGTCCAGTCCGGTACTTATTCTGAATGTGCCGGCTGTCTTTGTGAGCGTAACAGGTATTCCCGGAAAACCGAGTGCCGCATGTGCGCCCCAGTCCGATCCGCCGCATAAGAACTGCTTTTGTCCTACGTTGTACAGATAGAACTCACCATTGTCCGGAGCGTTTCCGGTGAATACGTTTTCGTGTTTGTCTGCGGCGTTGATCTTGCGTTCAAATCTCAATGCCTGCAGGCTCTGTTGCAGATCTTTGGCAGTAGTAGCCTCGCTCACTGTTTTTTGCGCGTTTGCAATGGCTTCGGCATAATCCGGTGTGGACTCTTCACCGAGCGCTATGTCTATGGTCTGTCTCAGCGTGGCGATGGTTGCGGCCGACTGTTTTATGGTGGTTGTGAGCGATGTGAGCTTCTCCGTCATGTTTATCACGGCATCCACGTCATCAGATGTTGTCAGCATCTCAGCCTCTGCCATGCATTCGCTCAAAGCAGTATTCATCGCATCGGTTCCGGACGTGACATATTGTTCCGCTTCTTCCATGGCTTTCACAAGCGCATCTGTTATTTCTGTCATATCGATGTCCTTACCGAGATATACTATTTTCCAGTTGTCGAATACGGTCCAGTCTGCTTCCACTCCGTCGCTCGACGGCTTCGACAGACCTATGCGCAACTCTCCGCCAGTGACGGGCACGGTGAGTGGCTCGTTCTGATATCCTCCTTCGAAGAATATTGCCGATGCGCAGTCGAGGTCGTTCGGCGTCCATTTGCCGGCTGCCTGATAGTAGTAATACGGTGTCTCCACGTCAGAGCCACCTTCTATTATACATTGTAGAGGTTTTTTCACGTGGTTTGCGAAATACATTGTACGCATTGTCTCTGTGCCGTTCTCGTGCTTTTCTATGAATCCGCTGCCGTCACGGTAGTAGCCCTGTACGCTTACGAGATATGTTCCGTCGGGTATTCCGCTGATGGTCTGGTGCATGTCTATGCTTGTCGAGTTCCAGCTCTCGTGCGCACGGTTACACATCACCCTTCCGTCGCCACCTACTACATTGTTTCCACCTCCGAAACTTGCGTTCCATGCACTGTAGCGTTCGTCGTTGAAAGCGAAGTTGGGATCCTGTACAAGCCAAGTCACGTCAACCGGATGTTGTGGCGTAGCTTCCGCCATTGCAGCTATTCGTTCCTCTCTTGTGACGAGCTGCCACGTGTTGTTTGATGTTGCGTTCTGACTGATATATCCGTCATCGCCCATACCTATCTTGCCGTAGTCAGACTCAATGGTGTAGGCATTGCTTATGTCGGAGCCCTCCACAGGCGTTATCCGCCATATAGTCACGGCATCACCGGTGTCCATATACAGACCGTTTCCGTTGATGCTGTGGTTGCCGCTGAATTTAGGATTGAGTCTGTAGCCGTTGCCCTCGGCAGTGATGCTTACTTCAAAACCGCGAGTGTCCAGCTCCGCTCTTGTCGTCCACTGGTCGGTGCGTCGGTCGTTGTTCTGCAGCCACATGCCAGACTCCACGTTGTACAGGAAAAACTCTCCGTTTGTGACCTGCGAGCCTTTGTATGGTGACGATGTGTTCTGTGCCCCGGCAGTTGCCGATGCCATGAGCATTATTATAGGGAATATATATCTGTTCATGTTATGATTCTTTTTGTTGTTCTATTTTATTATCTTCTTGTTTATCACACTGCCGTCGGTCATGGTTACAGTGGCTACCATCATGCCTTTGCCGTTTACTTCTGTCGAGCATGCGTCACGTCCTGAACTGACAGTTTTCATAAGTCGTCCGTCTGCCGAATATATCTTCACACTGTCTATTGTTCCGTCACAGGTGAAAGTCAGTCTGTCGCCGTCGGTCTTAACTGTCACATTGTTGTCGTCGGCTGTTTGGGCGGTATGTATGCCATCTGTTACACCGTTGTCGTCGAGTCTTAGTTCCATCCATGTCCACGATTCGTCATGCCTTACGTCTGGTATCGATTCCGAAACGAAGCCGTTGTTGCATCTGTCCTGTACCTCTATGCCTGCAGCCATACGCTGTCCTGTGGGCGCACCTGTCTTTCCGAGGGCTTGCCACGGTATGGCTGCCTCGATTACGTAATGGTCGTCTTCCACGTTCACTTTGCAGCTTATGCCTTGTAGGTCGCACTCAGTCCAGTAGCCGTTGTCGCCCTGGAGACATTCGAATTTCCCGTCTGTAGAGAAGAATATGTCGAACATGCCTTTCACGGGAGCCGTGTCCGACACGTTGTCGGCATCAATAAGCAGTCTCACACCGTCCTTCAGCAATCGCGACTGCGACGAGCCTGCGGTTGGTGTGTTGTCATCGACGTTTGCCACAAAGTACAGACAGTCGTTGTCGTAACTCAGGTCGGCATATACGTTGTGTCCGAGTGAGTTTGTTCCCATCATTATCTGATTGGCCTCAGGTGTGTGATATTCGTCGGTTCCTATTGCTCCGTCGAGTGTCGGATGGCCGTAATATGCCTTGAGCATACGGCGTGGATAGCCCTTCACCATGTCCACATGACGTCCGTTCGGTCCTGAGACGAATCCTCCGAGCGCGCACACCTCACCAGTATCTACTACCGATACCGAATTTACTTCGATTGATATTCCGGACTCCACATTGTCGGGGAATGGTTGCGACATGGCTTTGAAGTTGCGGGCATTCTCGTCGCCCACATAAACATACATGTTCATTACGCCGTAGTTTCCGCTCTTATAGTATGATTGTCTCGACAGCAAAGTCTCTCCCCATGGCAGTACACGCATATAAGGCGCGCCGCCAAACGCGAGAGGACACCAGTCGTAGTCTATCACTTGTGAGCGATATGGACTGTTTGCTCCTACAGGAGCGTTGCTCCAGTTATCTTCTATTGATGTTCTTACAGTCACCGGTACGAAGCTTTCCATGCCCGGCCAACCGTTGTCTTCAATTGTCAGTACTATACTGTCGCCTACAATTACCGGTGTTGGCATTCCGTCTCTTGAGCCGGGGCGGAACGAAACGGTCTGCGGCGCGCTCCAGGTCTTGCCACGGTCGAACGAACGCATAAGTTGTATGCACTGTTCTCCTGATGTGACGTATGGTGCTTCGTCAGACACATAGAGATGTACTTCGCCCGACGGCAACTCGAGTATTGCCGGTTCCCAACATCCGTTTTCGAATGTTGTCTCGCCGTCATATACGAATATCTCGTCGCCCCACGTCTCGCCGTTATCCTCGCTTATATGCAGTCTGACTCCGAAACGTCCTCCGGGTACTGATGGGAAACCTATGTTGTATGTAATGATTATCTTGCCGTCGCTCAACTGATAAAGGTCGGCGTCGTAGTAGTTGAATCCTTCCGGATGATGGAAAACTGTTTTCTGTGGCGACCATGTACGACCGTTGTCCTCGCTGGTGCTTATCACTATGTCCCAGTTCACCTCTGTAACGGCGAGCAGTCGTCCGTCTTGCAGTTGTATCAGACGTGCATACCATCCTCCGTCGAATATTGTCTGCTGACTGCGCATATCCCAGAATATGCGTGAACCCCTGTAAGGTTCTTTCCTTCCGGAATACATGTTGAGTACACATAATCCGAAGATTAAAAACAAGTAAAGTCTCTTCATGTTGTTATGTTATAGATTAATGTGTTATGAATAATAGATTTTTTGAAAGCTTATGTATGGGTCATAATGAAACCGTTATAGTATTACTTTTAACTAACAGATTTCTTATTTTCAGATTGTTTCGTAAGGTTTAATGGTAATGGTCCTTTATTAGTGTATGTTATATATTTAGAACCAACAGCATATTGCAAATATAAATTTATTATTTAATGTAGCGGTGTGTTGATGGTAAAAAAACGGCCACCATTTGTCTGATTGTGTCAGAATATGCTGCCGAATGAGCAAAAACAGCATACGCAGCAATACATAAGGCGGAAAGTATGGATTGGGTTATGTGCCCGGTGTCCAGCCTTTCCGCCTTTATATATGAATATGGTGTTTGTGTTATATCATTTTACGCAACGATTGTCAGATGCTCATCATCGGCATTATCGAGGGCGTGATGAGTGCCGTGAATATGCCGTTGAGGGTCAGTCCGAGGCTGGCGTATGCACCGTGCAGCTTGCTCACGTCCATCGATGTGGCCGTGCCGAGGGCGTGGGCTGCGGTTCCCATCGACAGTCCCTGAGCCATTGGGGTGCGTACATGGGCGAAACCCATGGTGCGGTAGCCGGCTACAGCGCACAGCAGTCCTACGCACACCACCACTGCGGCCGTGAGCGACGGAATGCCGCCGATGGCCTTGGTTATCTCCATTGCAATAGGCGTGGTGACCGATTTGGGCGCGAGCGACAGAACCACCTCGCGCGACGCGCCCATCAGTCGGGCTATCACCACTACCGACACAATGCCTACTATGCAGCCCGCAAGCTCGGATACGAGTATCGGCAGGAACTGCTTCTTTATGGTCTCGAGCTGCTGATAGAGCGGCACACCCAGTGCCACAACTGCCGGACGCAGCCAGAACTCAATCATGTGGCCGCCGGCGTTGTAGGTGTCGTAGCTCGTGCCGGTGACGCTCAGGAATATTATGACGGTGGCTATTGCCACGAGTATGGGGTTCATTATGGCCCAGCCGGTGCGGCGGCGCATCAGCTTGCCAAAGAAATAAGAGCCGAATGTGAGTGCTATGAGGAAATACTCGTTATGGAAATATGTCATTGTTTGCCTCCTTTATATTTGCGTACAACCTTGCCGTAGAGCTCGTGGACCCATCCTGTGGTGAAGAGCACGAGCACCGTCGATACCACCGATGCTATGACTATGGGCCACAGCTGTGCCTTGATGATGTCGAAGTAAACCATAATGGCGACTCCTGGCGGAACGAAGAAGAAACCGATGTTTGCCACGAGGAAGTCTGACAGACCCTGCACCCATTCGAGGCGCACTACGCGGAGTTTGAGAAGAAGTGTGAGAATGAGCATACCGAGAATGCTCGAAGGCAGGGGGACGTGAGTGAGATAGATTAAAAGTTCGCCCAGTGCCAGGCATCCGAACAGGATTGCCAGTTGACGGATCATCATAACTGAAAAATCTTTTTACCTTTTTTTGTTTTATTTAAGAAGTCGCAAAATTAATAAATTATGCTGTAATACGGCACAATATTCGTATAAAATCAGTCCGAAACAGTCCTTATTTGTCTTTATTGCCATTATGTGGCGGCATAATTGGGCTCAGAATGGTCCGTCGGCTGGTTCTGTAGGTGCTTGAAGAGTGTCGGGCCGAAGCTGTCAAAACATGACGATATGCGGTCGTAAGACGACGTTTCCCCGGCCATTGCCACGTGTGCGGAACTTGTTTACGGGCACACGGCAGGCAGCTTGTTTTCGGCGTTCAGACACAATTTATTCACAATAAATGACCTATCATACGAATATTATCCGTAACTTTGGAATCAGCATACGTCGTGGAGCCTGCCGCGAATGTCCGTATCGACTATGTGGACGGCTGAAACCGGGCGTGTGCTCCGTACGAAAAACATACACTAACCGATAAAAACTTACACTGCATCATGACAAGACATAAGATACCGGTCGTGCTCATGGCCGCGCTCATGGCCTGCACGTCACTGCCGTCTTCGGCACAGGGAACGGCCGACGACTACAACCGGGCTTACAGCCTGCGCGAGAAATACAGCCAGAGCCACGTGCTTTATGCTGACGTTGAACCACACTGGATTGAAGACACCGACTCGTTCTGGTATGTAAGAAACACGGAGCGCGGCCGCGAGTATGCGCTCGTAGATGCACGCGGAGCACGCCGCACCGACCTCTTCAACCACGAGCGGCTGGCAGAACGGCTGTCGGCCATGAGCGGAAAGAAGGTGGAGCCCTACCGCATATATATTAACAAGGTGCGCACGGACCGTACCGCGGAGAATCTGCGATTTGAGTTCGACGGTCGTAGATGGGCTTACAACACGAAGGAAAACACGCTCACGAAGGAAGGCAACGTGCATGCTCCCGCGCCACAACGCCACTGGATGGAGGTGGACGACGAGAAATCGGGCGGCCCCGTAACCTCGCCCGACGGCAGATATGTGGCTTTTGTGAGAGACGACAACGTGTGGGTGCGCAACTCGTCGGGCGGAGGTGAGCGCCAGCTGAGCATCGACGGAACTCAGGGAAACTACTATTCCACATACATACAATGGTCGCCCGACTCGCGGCGTGTGATGGCGTGCAGGATACGTCCTGCCGCCAAGCGCTATATCTATTACGTGGAGTCGTCGCCTGCCGACCAGCTACAGCCCGTGCTCCACAAGCAGGAGTATGCCAAGCCTGGCGACGAACTGCGCTTCAAGGTGCCCTGCATATTCGAGGTGGAGACGGGCCGCGCGCTCATACCTTCCACCGAACTGTTCGCCAACCAGTACGACCTGCACAGCATGAGATGGAATGCTGACAGCAAGGGACTGACCTTTGAGTATAGCGAACGCGGCCATAAGGTGTACCGCCTGCTGGAGATGTCGGCCACGGACGGCAGCGTGCGTACCCTCGTCGAGGAGAAAGAGGAGAAGTATGTGAACTATCCCCGCATATTCCGACACCTGCTTGCCGACGGCCGACGCATAATCTGGAGCAGCGAGCGCGACAACTATAACCACCTCTACATGTACGACCGCGCCACGGGCAAGCCAACCCGTCAGATAACCAAAGGCCGCTGGTATGTGCGCGGAGTGCAGCATGTGGACGAGCAGAACGGGGTGATATACTTCTCGGCAAACGGAGTGAACAAGGACGAAGACCCATACTTCATACACTACTACCGCATAAACTTCGATGGCTCCGGCATGAAGGAGCTGACGCCGGAGGAGGGAATGCACCGCTGCTGGTACTCGTCTGACCACAAGTATATGGTCGATGTGTACAGCACACCGCAGCAGGCGCCCGTGGCACTGGTGCGCAGCGCCGACACGGGCAAGACCGTCATGCCGCTGGAGAAGGCCGACATCTCGGCGCTGCTTGCCAACGGATGGACCGCGCCGGAGACCTTCAAGGCCAAGGGACGCGACGGCAAGACCGACATGTGGGGCATAATATACCGCCCGTCTGACTTCGACCCGCAGAAGAAATATCCCGTCGTGGAATACATATACTCAGGTCCGGGCGACCAGTATGTGCCCAAGACCTTCGCTTCATACAACTGGTGGATGACCTCGCTCGCCGAACTGGGATTCATCGTGGTGCAGGTTGACGGCATGACGACGTCGTTCCGCTCGAAAGATTTTGAGGAGGTGTGCTACAAGAACCTGAAGGATGCGGGCCTGCCCGACCACATGGCGTGGATAAAGGCGGCTGCCGAACGCTATCCGAGCATGGACACCACGCGCGTCGGAATATTCGGAAGCTCGGCCGGCGGACAGGAGGCCATGGCCGCCGTATTGTTCCATCCGGAGTTCTACAAGGCTGCCTACTCGGCGTGCGGATGCCACGACAACAGGATGGACAAGATATGGTGGAATGAGCTGTGGATGGGTTATCCGGTGGATGAGGCTTACAGCCGCAACTCGAATGTGGACAATGCCCGTCTGCTGACGCGCCCGCTGATGCTCGTTGTGGGTGAGATGGACGACAACGTGGACCCTGCATCCACCATGCAGGTGGCCGACGCACTGATAAAAGCGGGCAAGAATTTCGAGCTGGTGGTCTTGCCCGGCGTGCGCCACACCATGGGTGAGGACTTCGGAGAGCACAAACGCTACGACTTCTTCGTGCGCCATCTCATGGGCGTGGAGCCGCCGTCGTGGGACAAGATTGTCAGAAAATGATGATTCCTCAACCCAAACCGGTCATTAGGGTTCTTGTGGACAAAACGCAAAACGATGATGCCTATTGCGGCTTATACTCTGGTCTGCCGCTTAATCGTTGCTTTGGAAACAATGATTTCCGCGCAAAAAGAAAGTATTGTTTTATAATGACCGGTTCGGGTTTGATGATATATTTGTTGGTATGCGCGCCAAAACAGCCGCGCCTCCCTGTCGCAACCATTGTCAGACATACTGACTGTGCGGGCAGGGAGGCGCGTTTTTTTATTATACTTGGCCGTTGAGGCTGAGCGTCATTCTATGGTTTCCTTCACTCCGTTGCCGGGCAGATGCATGCCCGCCATGACCAGATGGTTTTTCTTCACATAGTCAATGTATTTCACTCTCGACTCTACAGCCTTCTTGCGGTCCATGTCGTAGGCGGCGCATATTTCGGGATGCTTTATCTGCAAATCATATCCGTGCATGAGGTCGCCGGCTATCAGCAGTCGTCCTGCCTGATATACGGTGTGGCCAGGCGTATGTCCCGGCGCGGCCATGGGCTTGATGCCGAGCGGCAGAGTCTCGTTGTAGCCGAATCGGTGCAGGCGTCCGGCGTATGCCTGCATTGTGGCAGCCGCGTTGTCGGCGGTGCCCCGCTGCTCCTTATTCACCTTCTTGGCGTTGGTTATCCAGTAGTCGTATTCAGCCTCGGGCACATAAACCTGCGACTTGGTGAATACGGGCTTGCCCTCGTGCATGAGTCCACCTATGTGGTCGCCGTGGAAGTGGGTTATCATGATGTAGTCGATGTCGTCTGGCTTTATGTCCATTGAGTCGAGCAGAGCCATGAGCTGTCCGCCTTTGTCCATGCCGTTTCCGGTGTCGAAGAGAGCCATTTTGCCGTCTTTCTCGACGAGGAAGCAGCTGATGGAAGCCGGCACGCTGCCTTCGGGCGACAGAATGTTTATGCTGTCCGCATCGTTCTTGCCGTAGAACAGGCTGTTGGGCATACGTTTGTCGTCCTTGTTGTCCTGTATTGCCGTGAGTGTGAGCGAGTCCATCGGCATCATTGTGATGCCGTTTGGCAGTATTCCTGAGTCCGCTGTCATTTTCTTTTCGTTGTTATTGCATGCCGACACAGCTATTATTGCTGTGAGCATGAGCATAAGGCCTGCAGATCTTAATTTTCTCATAGCTTTGATGTTGTTGGGTGTTGACGTTTTTTTGTTTCCTGCGCATGTCTTGTCTCCGTGGCGGCGTCGGTGGGGCGTTGGCGTACGGTTGCCCGTGTCTGCCGCCATGTCCGGCATGGCATTTCTGCATACTTGTGCGCAAGGGCAAAAATAACTAAAATGAGGAATAAACGGAAATTTTTTGTGTATTATTTGCATTGCCGTGCGCTTTATTGTGGGGTAGTATGAATTCTGCGTGACGGGTATTATTAGTGAAGAGCCATGGAGAGCCGGAAAATTCGTCGGTCGCCGTGGAATATCCGGCAGACGGAGTGGGGAGTATGAACCGTGACGGCGCATGTGTCCACATAATAATGCGTATGTGTACATATGATAATATTTTCAATACGGCTGATATAATATATTCAATACGGTATATGATTATTTTGCATTGCCGTAACCGTTAAATCATCATCCCGCGTCCGGAGCATCCCTGCCGTGGCTTTGCTCACGCTTCTCGTCAATAATTTTCAAGACGAGGTTCGGTTTTTTTGAGGAAAACCTGCGGGACGTACTTACAATTTTTCTTGACTGAATTTTGACAAAATATTTTCGCAAAAGAGATGTAAACGAATGTTAAATACGACATTATGCAGCCTGTTTCACCCCTAACCACATTCTGATATACCCCATACCATAGTCCGGAAAAGCGCATTTCATGTTCTGATATTGCCCATTTCGTGGTGCGAAATAGCCCATTTCAGGGTGCGATATGGTGCTTTTCAGCCTCCGAAATGGGCTTTATTGCAAGTCGAAATGGGGCATATTGCAAAACGAAGAAATACCATTTAAACATAAATCATTGATATTCAACATCTTATAAAAACCTCTTATAATTCGCGTATTTGCGTCCGAAGGAAAGTCTGTCCGCAAATACGCGCTTATTTTTCGGGGTATATCGGGAAACGCGGAGGGAAAAACCGAAAACCGGTTACAATTTGAAAGCGGGCCATATCGTTCTCGTTTCAGCAGCGGGAAACAACGCTGTCTGTGACCGGAACCACGTTATTCTTATTTAATCCTATTATCATTGAATATATTTTGGACTTTCTTTGTTTTATGGTGGAGTGGCGGGAAATGTGGAGGACGGACGAAAGGTGGCGTGCAGAAACAGGAAGAAGAGTTTCGGACACATGGAGAAGACACGAAAAAAGCCATGCCGCCAACCTTTTTATCGGTTGCGACATGGCCTGACAGTTGTTATGTATTGAGGTCCCGCGCGGCAATAGAACACGGTGTGCTTTGCGGAACCTCGGTTGTGATGTCATCTTACGAGCACCTTGCGCACCGTCTCGCCGCACTTAACGATGTATGCTCCCGGCTCTATCGGGAACGAAGTACTGCCATCCACGGTGCCGAGCTGTCTGACGGTTCGTCCTGACATGTCGAACACGCTCACGGTGCATGCCTCTGCAGTAGATATGTTTATCTGTCCGGCGGTGGCTGTGATGGTTGTTCCGTCGGCAGTCACGGCGTTGCCGATGCCTGTGTTGGTGTCAACGTAGATGGTGTTGGACGGGTATGAGAAGAATATTCCATTCGTATTATAGCTTAAAGCAGTAACATAGTAGTAGAAGTTCTCACCGTCCGGAGAGTCCGGAGTCTCCACATAAAGTTTGTTGTTATAGGCAGTGGCGTATTTGTATGTGCGTATTAATGACGTGCCAGCCTCCATTTCCTGAGTTATCTTTATGTCGTCTATGAACACCATACTTGATAATCCAGTGAGGTCGTTCGGATCATTAAAACTGATTTTGACGTAGTAATTGTTGCTTGCTCCAAGGTCGAAATCGTATGAAGTCATCTCCTCGTTGAGCTCTACGGATTGTACTCCATTGCCTATGTCCTTGCCTGTTGTGGCATCGACAAGTGACACATTGAGTGTTGTTCCCATAGTGCAGTTAACCATTTTCGCTGAGACGGTCAGCTTTATATTGCCAGGATTTGCAGCGTTTGTCTGATATTTAGGACTGCTTATAAATGAATGAGAGTCATTGTCCGTCAATAGGAAATAGTTTTTGAGTCCTATCATTCCGTCTGCCAAAAGTGTGAGATAACTAATCCAATCAGGATACTTTGTGTATTGGTTGAGATATGAATTATTATTGTACACAGGTTCATTTATAGTTCCACTCTTCACACCGTCGAAGTTCTCGTCTGCGAGTACGAATGTTCCTGACTGCGGTATTGTATACTCGGAAGCGATGGTTATGTTGTAAAGTGCAGCACTGTCTACGCTGTTCCAGTTGGCAAAGAATCCTTCTTTGCTCACTTCTGTAGCCGCTGTAGCCACTGGTGTATCGAGATCCTGTACGGGTTTGATGGCAGGCATAATCTGAGACTCACCTGATGTGTGATTTCCGTTGGTTGCCTGTACAGAGTAATAGTATTGGCGTCCGGCTCTCAGTCCGCTCACGTAACTGCTGGTGCTGGTTGTTTTACGGTCTTTGATGACATACTGTGGCTGGTTGTCGTTGAAATAGAATACATCGAGCAGATAAGCTGTAGCGTTTTTTACAGGCAGCCAATTTGCTGTGAATCCTGTTTCAGTGATACTGGTTGCGTAGAATATTTCTGGTATGCTTATCTCGGCAGTTCCTTTCTGTGTTATCTTAATGTTGTCGATAAAGATGGGTGCGGTGCTGTAGAACTGTATGAAAGTATACAGTCCGCCTTGTCTGTAGAATGGAACTTTGACTGTTTGCCATGTATCATTGCAGTATGTAACCATTAAATCATAATTAGATGTATATCCTCCCAAAGTCTGGGTGGTGACATATATTATGGCATCTCCCGACGATGCCCTGCATGAGAATTCTACATCGAAGTCACCGTTGTTGGCAGTAAGGTCGATATACGGTGTCATGATAATAGATTTTCCGCCTTCGGAAAGGAAACAGCATCCGCCAGCCTGATAGACATCTATCCCGTACCATCCGGCCGTATTGGTGTAATCAGGTATTATATAGCTGTCGTTTGTTATGTTGGTGTTTATGTCGGGTGCATCCTCAGAGCCTGACGTGAACTTGCTGAAGTCCTCACTTAATACGACATCATCTATACTTTTGTTGGTATCAACAAAAATCATGTTGGACTTTTCGGTGTTAATGTCGTATACAGGACCTTTACTTACGGCTGTAACGTAGTAGTAGAAGCTCTCGCCGTCCGGAGAGTCTGGTGTTTCCACGTAGAAGCTGTTGTTGTAGGCGGTATCATGCCTGTATGTACGTGTCAGTAAGGTTCCGGCTTCCATTTCCTGAGTTATCTTTATGTCGTCGATGAACACCGTGCTGTATAGGCCGCTTGGGTCGTAAGGATCTTCGAAGCTGATGTTGATGTAGTAGTTGTTGCTTGCTCCAAGGTCGAAATCGTATGATGTAGTAGTCTGGTTTAGTTCTACAGACTGTTTGCCATAGCCAGCGTAGTTGCCTGTCGCGGCATCGATAAGTGAGACATTAAGCTTTGTGTGCATGGTGGCGTTGACCATTTTTGCCGAGATGGTCAGCTTTATATTGCCTGGATTTGTTGCGTTGGTCTTATAGACAGGACTGATAAGGCTGGAGAACGGTGCATTATCTAAGGCATAATAGTTTTTAAGTCCTATCATGCCGTCTGCAAGAAGTGTTATGTAACCAGACCAATCCGGATATTTTGTGTATTGGTCGAACACACAGCCGATAGGATTGTACACAGGATCGTATATCGTTCCGCGCTTCACAATGTCGAAGTTCTCGTCTGCAAGTACGAATGTTCCTGATTGTGGTATTTTATATTCAGACACTGTGGTGAGGTTGTAGTATGCAGCGTTGTCCACACTGTTCCAGTTGGCGCGGAATCCGTTTTTGCTCACTTCGGTTGCTTCTGTGGCTTCAGGGGTGTCCAGATTCATTACTGGGTTCATGGCAACCATGACATCCGACTCGTCTGACGTGTATGTTCCGTCGGTTGCCTGTACGGAGTAATAGTAGAGATGTCCGGGTTGCAGACCGCTTACCGTCTCGCTGGTGTTGGTCGTTTCACGGTCTTTGATGACATATTGTGGCTGGTTGTCAGAGAAGTAAAATACGTCGAGCAGGTAGGAGGTGGCTTTGTTCACAGCCATCCAGTTGGCGGTGAATCCAGTATCAGTGACGTCGGTGGCGTTTATTACTGCCGGTATGCTTATTTCAGGGTTATTCTTCTGTGTTATTTTTATATTATCAATGAATATTGGTTCATCGGCTACGAATTGTATGTAAGTGATTCTGCCGCCACATCCGTCGAAGGGAATGAAATCTGTTCGCCATGTCTCATCACAATTTCTGGTTATTGACATCGTGTTCCATTTTCTCCTACCACATTTTGACAGTTGATGTGAAAAGTGGTAGTACCGGATTTTGCTCTGTAAGAAAAACTTAGTTCGAAATCACCATTATCGGCAGAAAGGTCGATAGCCGGTGTCATGAGAAAGGCAAAGTAACTACCTGGTGAAAGAAAACAACATCCTCCGGCTTGATATACGTTACTTCCATACCATCCGCTCATGTCGGTATAGTCAGACATTATGTATCCTTCGGTATATCCTCCTTCTAAAATAATGATGTTGCTCATATCGGGTGCATCCTCAGAGCCTGACGTGAACTTGCTGAAGTCCTCGCTGAACATAACGATATCAGTTCCTTCAGCCTTCATCGGTATCTGCCTACTGCTGTTCGTTGCGCTCATGGCATACGGAAGTTTGATTGCCTTTGGTCTTACGACAGGTATCATTGCCTGTTGTTTTATGGTCTTTATGCGGTCATCGTTGTCTGCATGCGTACATGGCGATACGAGTAGTAAACCTAAGACCAGTGACTTTAACAGTTTTTGGGGTTTTAATGTCTTCATGTTGTTGATGGAGTTTTGTTTAAGTGTTGTTCTCTTCATATAAGCGTTGCCGTTGCTTGCAACGCTCACGAGATGACCCCATTCCCGGGTGAGTTCGGTTTAAGGCTTCCGCCTTCATTGTGATGGTAGGCAATCATTGTTGCCGATGCAGGATATTGTTTATACGGCAGTTATGCCGGATGTTATTGCAATGAAGGTTTGTCTGCCGGTGTGTGACTGTTTCGTCGCGTGGTCTTCCGGCTTGGTTGTAATATATTGCAAATATAGTGATTAATGGTAAAAATCAGAAGTTTTTTGTTCAATATTTTCTTTTTATTCACTTTATTGTTCTTCGGTGAGAGCTGTGACGTGTAGGTGGAAGAGTATTAATGCGTAGCGTTTATATGGTGGAAAGTGTGTGTAAGGAATGTAGTGTAAACAAGAAAGCCATATCACGTCCCGATAAAGGGAAATGATATGGCTTTCTTATGTTTATTGTTCAGTGCAGCGCGGCCGTTGTTTTCGGCATGCGGAGCACTGAGCGTGTGTATTCGTATTTATCTTACGAGCACCTTGCGCACCGTCTCGCCGCACTTCACGATGTATGCTCCCGGCTCTATCGGTAACGAAGTGCTGCCCTCCACGGCGTCGAGCTGTCTTACGGTGCGTCCTGACATGTCGAACACACTTACTGCGCATGCCTCTGTAGTAGATATGTTTATCTGTCCGGCAGAAGCTGTGATGGTTGTTCCGTCGGCAGTCACGGCGTTGCCGATGCCTGTGTTGGTGTCAACTACAACCACGTTGGACGGTTCAGAATATACATAGTCGTCTGTTCCGTTGCTTACGGCTGTGACGTAGTAGTAGAAGTTCTCGCCGTCGGGAGAGTCGGGTGTCTCAACATAGAAACTGTTGTTGTAGGCTGTGTCGTACCTGTAGATGCGCGACAGAGTTGTGCCTGCCTCCATCTCCTGAGTTATCTTCACGCCGTCGATGAACACCATACCGGTTGTGCCGTAGGTGTCGTTGGGGTCGCTGAAGCCCATTGCGATGTAATAGTAGTTGCTTGTACCGAGGTCGAAATCGTATGAAGTCATCTCGTTGCTGAGAGTTACAAATTGCCAGCCGTTGCCTAATATGTCGCCTGTCTCGGCGTCGATGAGTGCCACTCCGAGTCTTGTTCCGTTGGTGCAGTTGACCATCTGTGCAGAGATGGTGGCTTTAATCTCTCCCGGATTGGCTGTGCTGACTTGATAGAGCGGACTGTAGAGCATAGAGTAGCTGCCCATCATGGCATAATAGTTCTTGAGTCCAATCATGCCGTTTGCGAGCAGAGTGGTGACGCCCAGCCAGTCGGGATGCTCTGTGTATTGGTCGAGCGAACATTCAATGGAGTTGTACTCGGGAGCGTTTATCGTTCCGCTTGTCACCTTGTCGAATGTCTCGTCGTCGAGAACGAATGTTCCTGACTGCGGAACTTTATACTCAGACACGGTGGTTAGGCTGTAGTATGCGGCGCTGTCTACGCTGTTCCAGTTGGCGCGGAATCCGTCCTTGCTCACTTCTGTAGCCGCTGTCGCTACCGGTGTATCGAGATCCTGCACGGGCTTAATGGCAGCCATGATGGCCGACTCGTCGGATGTGAGCGTGCCGTCGGTTGCCTGTACTGAGTAATAGTAGAGGCGTCCGACCTGCAGACCGCTAACGGGCTCGCTGGTGTTGGTGGTCTGGTAGTCCTTGATAACATACTGCGGCTGGTTGTCTGAGAAGTAGAACACGTCGAGCAGATAGGCCGTCGCGGTGGTCACAGTCTGCCAGTTGGCGGTAAAGCTGTTGTCGGTGACGTCGGTGGCATCCATTATCACCGGAGCGCTGATGGTGGATACTGTCTCAGAACTTTCCTTCTGAGTTATCGTGATGTCGTCGATGAATATCGGCGCGTCACCGTAGAACTGTATCACAGTCTGCGAACCGCCGTATCCGTTGAAGGTAGCCACGCCTGTTTTCCAGTTCTCGTCGCAGCTGGCTTTCATTCCGTGCGGTTGCGGTCCGCCGTATGTCTGACTGAAGATATAGACATTGGCGCTGCCCGACTGTGCCCTGTATGAGAACTGGATCTCGAAGTTTCCGTTGTCGGCGGAGAGGTCGATGGAAGGTGTCATGAGCAGTGCCTCTGTGCCGTCGGCAAGGAAACAGCATCCTCCTGCCTGATAGATGTTCACTCCGCTCCATCCGTATGTGTTGATGTAGTCCTGCATTATCTCGCCGTCGCTCGTAGTGATGTTTGTCATGTCGGGTGCGTCCTCGGAGCCGGCCGTGAACTTGCTGAAGTCCTCGCTGAGCACAACGGTCGTTGTCTCGCCCGCCTTCATCGGCGCACGCAGACGTGTGTCGGCAGTGATTGTCATTGCTGCCGGAAGTGTGATGCGGCTTTTCTTTATCGGGTTCACTGCATGCAGCTTTGCCGGACGCTTGGCGCTCCATACGCGGTTGCCGTTGTCGGCTTGCGCGCATGGTGAGATAAGTAATAAGCCTAATACCACTGACGGTAACAGGTTTGTTGCTTTTGATAAGTTCATTTTGTTGTTATCGTTTTTATCTAATTATTATTTTCTTTATGTAAGTGTTGCTGTCGCAGTCAACCTTAACTATATATACACCCTTTCCAGCTATGTTCAGCTTAAGGCTTCCGCCCTCGGTCTGACCTTCGGCAACCATTGTTCCCGATGCTGAATATACGGATACGGCAGCCTTTCCGGCTGTTCTGACGGTTACGGTCTGTCCTTCGGTTTCAACAGTTGTGGCGTCGGTTGATGCGTTGTCGATGCCTGTGGCCAGGACATAGATGGAACGCTCGACCGGTGACGACTCGTTGTTGCCCTCGTAAAGACAAACCACGCTATACTTGTTGATGCCTTTCTTGACAGTTCCGTCGATGAATGTGCGGGTTGTTGTGAATCCGATGTATTCGTCGTTGCGATAGACATTGAATCCGAGCGGGTATTCGGCGTCAGTCGTAGGATTGTAATTCTCGTCGAAGTCTGGCGTCTGTCCCGGTACGAAAGTGTCTTTTGCAGTCGTGGGTTCGAGCGTAGCCTTCATCAACGGATTGAGCTGTATGATGTCGTCGCGCCATACACCTTCTGATAGTACGAGGTTACCGAGTCCCGGAGTGTAGGTGTCGCCGTCGCAGATGATGCGGAATCCGCCGTCGGATGTGTTGCCGTAAACGCCAATCATGTAGTCGTAGCCGGGCTCGATGACTGTAGGTGTGTCAAACTCCTTGACACACCAGTTGCCCGATCCGTACTCGGTGATGTCGCGTTCGTTTACAATCTGCATGTCGTCTGTGCCTGCTGCTGCGCGCCATACTCTTATCTTATAGCTTGTGGTGCGTTGCGATGAGAACGGGAAGAAGCCTATGCCGGTGATGGCGTAGCCGTTGTATGCGCGGAGATCTTTCTCGTTGAAACGCTGCGCGAAGTCGGTTTCGTTCGAATAGATATACTGATATACAACATCGCTGTAGTTGAGGTTCGAGCGCGAGAGGTCTGGATTCATCTTCCATGTCACCTCAACGCCATTGCTCGTCTCGGTTGTCGAGAGCGACTCTATGCGGTTCTCGGGCAGTCTGACGGTTGCCTCGGCAAACGGAGATACGAGTCCGTTATCATAAACCACATCCACTTTGTAATCTATTATTATGCTTCCCGGATTGTTGTCTACATAGGTCAGCTCCTGTGTTGAGGTGAGGAGTATGCCGTCTCTGAATATCCGGTATTTCTTCACTCCGTCGGCTTCAGGTGCTTCCCATTCGAGAGTCACCACGCCACGCTTTGCCTTTGCCGTGAAGTTTCTGACCATGGCGGGAGCCGCCTCGGCCGTGAAGTCGAACGAAATCTTGCCGTCGGTCTCGCTGATGTTGTTCAGAGAGAAGTATGAATACTTACCGTCGTTGGAGTGGGTAGACGGAAGTGTGACGTCAGACCATGTCGTCTTGCCTGTCGATCCGGGGAAAGGAGCACCTGCCGAATTGATGTCGCCGTAGGATTGCGGGCTGTCGTAAGGGTCGGATGTGGCTGAAGCGCACACTGTGTAGAGGCCTGCTGATAGTCGCAGTTCACGGTGTTGAGGTCGGCGGTGGCGCTTATGCGGTTCTCGTCAACATGATAGACGATGAGTCCATGGCCAGGAAGCTCCTTGTCGAACTTCTGCACCTGGCGGTTCTCAAGTACGAAATAGTCGCCCTTGCGCTGTGTCTTCACCACATATCCCACAGGTTCGTCGGTTGCGGCAGGCATGTCGGTTATGGATGTCGTGGCGTCGAGCACTTTGGGTTCAACCCATCCGAACTGCATCTTCTGCCACATGTTGAGGCTTGAAGGCGTGTCGCCTGGCAGGTTATGCTCGTTCCATATACCGTCGGCCATGAGGTCCCAGATGCCGGTTCCGTTGTAGTAGCCGTTCTCCTCGTAGTCGGTGTCGTAGTAGTCGGGCGCGCCGAGGTTGTGTCCGAACTCGTGACAAAGCACTCCGACAGTCGTCATCTGTGTGCCATACTGCGAGTTGCTTATAAGAATTTCGGGCTGTATGGTGTATTTCTTCACGCGGATGTCGCCATACATCTGGTCGAGAAGCTCGCCGCTGTGCGACCATATATCCGCCGTGTTACCGCTCACTTCCTGTCCCATTCCCTGGTGGATGATGGACAGTCCGTCGAGTTCGCCGTCTCCGTCGTTGTCGAACTGCGTGATGTCAAGTTCAGGATCGACAAGTGCGAGAGCGTCGCGTATGAGGTCGGTCATGTCCTCTGTGCTGTAGAGTGACTTCTGTCGTGGCAGCTGCAGCCATCCTACGACAGTTGTCTCTATGTCCAGTTTGCCGTAGGATGTCTCCAGATAGTAGTCGCGGAAACTGCCTGTGCCGTTGTAGTTCTCGGCGTTCATGAGCTCGCGGAACTTGTCTGCGTCGAACAGAGGTTTGGTGTCGGCAAAGTTGACGAGCAGCATGAGCAGCTTGCGCTTGCCCGTAAGCGGGAATGTACCGTTGATCTGTAATGATTTCTTCGGTCCGGTGGTGCCGAATACAGCACCGTCAGCCTTCATCAGTTCATTGCGTCTCAGCAGTCGTGCCCTTGCCGGAGCCTGTCTGTCGTCGCCGGTGTATTTCTGTCCTGCTACGATTGTGTCGTTGTCGTCCTTCGTAGCGTAGCATAGGAATCCCTTATCCGATTTCTTCAACACATATCCGTCGGCCGATTCGAGCCAGTGGCTGTACTCGTCGCCTCGTATGTGATAAGCGACCGTCGTGCCGTCGGGTTGTGTGAATTTAACAAGTTTCGGATATGCCGGCACACAGAAGGCCGGCATATCCGAAATAGAGATAAGGCATAATGATGTAATAAGAATTCTGAAAAATCTCATGCCTATATTGTTACTTTAAAATCTTTACGCTTTCGTTTCCAGCGTTGATGACATAGATGCCATTGCTCCATCCGCTTGCAGGAATGACAACCTCGCCACCGCGAGCCTTGCCGTTGAATACCTGTACGCCTGATACGCTGTAAACTCTTACGCTCTCGCCGTCAGACAATCCGCTCACGCGATAGTTCTCGCCGTCGGCAGATATCTCAATCTCCATGTTGCCTGTTGTCGTTGTTCCGATTGCGTCGGCAATCTTCTGATGGAACTTAACCCACGGCATTACGCTGAAGCTGTAGCCTGTCAGTTCAGAGCTGAACTCGTCGGCTCTACACCAGTTGCCGTCAACAACGTAGTCGCTTCCAGGCAGAGCCTTCTCTGGCTTGACATAGAATGTAGTCTGTTTGTTGGCGTGCTTTCTTGTGTCGAATCCTATCCATGTGCGGTAGTTTCTCTCCTGTGTCTCATCGTAGAGGTCGAGCTCGTCGAATTCGAATGCCACATAGAATGTACCGCTCACATTAATCGGTTCGTCAAAGCTGATAGACTGTCTTACCGGCTGATAATATCCGCTGTCGCCGAATGTGTTGATGAGCTTTTCGGTCTTCGAGCCGAGCGGGTGCTCAGTGTCCGGTTTGCCGTCTTTGTCAGGATAGATGACGACGGTGTATGTCTTTTCCTTATCGTTGATGCTGCCTTCGCCTATGTCGTTGATGAACAGGTTGTACATACTTGTGAGTATAGACAGCGACGAAATGTCGAGTGTCACGTCAGAAGGCATCTCGAAGCGCTCGGCTATTGAGCGGTAGTACGGGTTCACTCCGACTGCGTAGTCGTAGTATATCTCGTATGTATCCGCCTCCTTCACGTTGCCGTTCTCGTCGAATGCAGGCAGGACGCTCTGCTGGAATATCTTGTCTGTTGACTCAGATGTAGTAGTGAAAGCGTCGTCGGTGTCTGCATCAAGGTCGTAAACCTCTGTTCTGAATACCTGTGTGCTCTCTGTTGTTCCACCTTCGTTTGTAGCCTGGAGCGTTATTGTGTAGGTTCCTGATGCCGGGAATAATATTTCCGGTTCGGCAGCCTGGTCGTCGGATATCACAGCTCCGTTGTCGGCAGTCCATTTGTAAGAATCTGCGTCGGTGCTCAAATTGACGAGTTTCACCTTCTGATCCTTGAATACGAACGGTGAACCGTTGAAGATGGAGTTGAGCGTATTGCCTACATAGAAGAGTGCGGTAGGCGGCAGCACATCGTCCTTTTCTATGACAGAGAAGTTGTCTATCGCGATGTTTCCGTCGCCGGCTTCAGCCGAGCATGCGTACATGGCGAAGCAGTATTTGCCGTCTTCAGCCGGGGTGAAGTCTTTCTCTATCTTCATCCAGTCTGTTACAGGTGTATTGGTTATTTCCTCAAGCACTGTTGTCTGTGCGTCAGCCACCTGAGCAAGTCCTGCGGTAATCTTATATCCCGGATTGCGTCCGTTCTGTGCGGCGTTCATCATCTTTACCCATACGGTCATGGTATATTCCACGCCACCCTTCATCTCGAACATCGGCGAGAATGCCACGTCGGCACGGTTGCTTCCCTGCGGATAGCCCGATACGAGAGCGTTAGAACCGCTCTGTGCCTGAACTCCGTACCAGTCGGATGTAGGATAAGTAGCGAATGGTGCTGTGCCTTCGCTTGTCCATCCTGCCGGGAGTTGTTCTTCTGCTGTAGTGTCGAAATTCTCAGAGTAAGGCAGTTCCTTATTAGGATCAACAGGCTCCTCCACGGTTTCTTCCTCTGTTACGGAGAATGTATCGAAATATACATCGCCTGCTGTAGAGAGCACAGAGTTGCACCAAAGTCCGAAGCAATACTGTCCGTCAGTCTCCGGAGTGAATGTCACGGTTACTTCCTTCCAGTCGCACAAGTCTTCCTCGGCAGCAAGCTCAACGGTCTGAGCCTCGGCAGTCTGCGCGTTTCCGGCAGTAATCTTATATCCCGGATTGCGTCCGTTCTGTGAGCCGTTGGTTGTCATCACCCATACGGTCATTGTGTACTTAACGCCGGCCTTCATCTCGAACATCGGCGAGAAAGCCACGTCGGCGCGGTTGCCTGTCTGCGGATAACCCGATACGAGAGCGTTCAGACCGCTTTGAGCCTGAGTTCCATACCAGTCAAGTGTAGGATATACAGCAAATGTGTATTCGCCGGCTACTTCCCATCCTGCAGGAATATATTCCTCTTCGGTGGTGTCGAAGTTCTCAGAGTAAGGCAGCGCAGCCACCTGTACAGGCTCCTCAACGGTTTCAGCCGCGGTCACGGAGAATGTGTCGAAGAACACGTCACCGGCTGTAGAGAGTACGGAGCTGCACCAGAGTCCGAAGCAATATTGTCCGTCTGCCTCCGGAGTGAATGTCACGGTGACTTCCTTCCAGTCGCATTCGCCTTCCTCGGCAGCAAGCTCAACGGTCTGTGCCTCAGTCGTCTGCGCGTTTCCTACGGTAATCTTATAACCCGGATTGCGTCCGTTCTGTGCGAAGTTCTTAGCCATCACCCATACGGTCATAGTGTATTCCACGCCGCCCTTCATCTCAAGCATCGGCGAGAAAGCCACATCGGTACGGTTGCTTGTCTGCGGATATCCGGAGACAATCACGTTTGCTCCCGACTGAGCATGTGAGGCATAGTCCATTGCTGAAGACACGGAGAAAGTGGAACTTCCTGCCGTTGCCCATCCTTCCGGCATCATTCCTGCCTCGGTGTCGTCGAAGTTCTCCGTGTAAGGATACTCCGCCACACTTTTAGCGGCCTTAGCATAACAGCTAAAGAAGATGCTGAATAGGAAAAGTAAAGTAAAAAGTTTTCTCATATTATAAAACAGTTATTAAATGAAATATTTTGTCAAAAATTATAGATAAATGTGGTTCATCCGACATTTCGAGTGATATGACAATCATGAAGAGCAAACAGCCTTAGCTTAAAATATCGTTCATCCCTGAATCCATACGCAGTTCTCTTCAAAACCTTAATTTTGTTGTTGATACCTTCCACTTTCCCCGTTGATATATGACAGTCATACCATGCAAGTATTCCCGTACGGTATGCCATAACGGTGGAAGCCATCCTCATAAGTTGTGGCACCTTGCTTTCTACGGCCTGGTTTACCCAGTCTAGCAGAACCTGCTCGGCTGCTTTCCTGTCTGTCTGCATCCATATCTCCCTGAGCTGCTCCTTCAGATAGTATCCTTCCGACAAGGGACTGTTCATAGCCAAGGCATTCTCCAGTCTGGTCCTGTATTTCTTATCACAGATGTCTGCCCCGTTCTTCAACAGCAGATAACGTGTACCCTTCAGCACGTTCCGTCTGTTGACGTTCTTCTCCATATTATACTGCACCCTGCGGATTTCATCGAGCTTGTCATTCATCAGCTTCATCACATGGAAATGATCGAACACATGTACCGCGTTAGGACAGTTTTCAGATACGGATGAGATGAAGGCTGCCGACAGATCGGTGGCGACATATTTGATTTTAACGCCTTTCTTCCTGACCGTTTTCCAGAATCCATCCAGAGAATCAGAGCCTTTACCATTACCCACATAAAGTATACGGCCTGTCCGCAGGTCTACGACTATGGTCTTGTAGACATGCCCTTTCTTTACTGCGAACTCGTCAATACCGATACAGTCCACACCCTCCAGTGACGGAGGGGAATAATGCCTTTCAAGATAACGGACGTGTATGTCCTTTATCGTATCCCACGATACATCCAACAGACCGGAGACATCCTTCAGGCTCATTGCCTTAAGCAGATCTGTTACGTAACGTGCAAAGCGATGGGTATAACTGCAACTGCCTGTAGCAAAAGGTATCCGTTCCTGCTGGTCATAGGAACATCGCTCATTCATGCACTTATAGCGCTGTACTTTCATACGGATGATCGTTTTCTTACCGCCGATCGGAATACCGACAAATTCCCTGATACGATAGCCGTTCTTGACCAGATGAGTATGACCGCATAGAGGACATGTCTTTTGACGCTCTTTTCTTTCCACATGTAAGATAATTGTGTTACCTTTGTATTCCTCTCTGGTACATTTATGGGAATACAGACCCCACGCATGATATAGAAAACTGCTGTTCATAAGGATATATTTGTTTGTGGTTATTCAAATATACTATATGTCCAGTGGTTTTCTTCTTTTTATACATAACTTTTCACTCCAAATTTCGGAAGAACCAGTTATAAAGAGCGGGGTGTCGTATTCGGATGATTGGTAGGGAAAATGTTGTTGAAAACTAAATTTTATGGCATAAAATAGTTTATCAAGTCGTCGACTACCGTTACACAAATGGATAATTATTAGTGCAAATATAATAATTTTTTTCATTTATTTTATCACATTTTAGACTTTTTTATAAAAACCATATTATTATTGTCTTTATGTCATTTTTTGAATGGTACACACTTTGCGGTTTGAATGTGGTATGATGGATTATCTGTAGCATTGTGACGACACTAAGATATGGTACGGATATGGGGCAGGGCGGTTTGTTCCATGGTTATTTTGGTATATTATCGGAGTTGCGGTGATTGTTTGTCTTATGCGATGTTGTTGTACATATTATTATATTATAGGATGCGGCTTGGCAATATCAAAATCTGTAAAAACTTCGTTTTTCCGTTTGCTATTGCACTCACCTTTCACTATCTTTTAATAAGATAGGATGCGGCTCGGCAAAGCCAAAGTTCAAAAAAACTGCGTTTTTTTATTTGTCTTTGCTCTCACCTTTCACTATCTTTGCCGGCGATAATAAAGAGATAGAAGAGATAAGACATGGGAAAGGGACGGATAGAGCGCGAGAAAAGGGTGGTGCGGATGATGATAGAACTGTATTGCCGACATAAACTGCATCTTAAGGAGATGCCGGAGGAATATGTCAGGCTGTGCGATTATGCTTCGTTGAGACTATTAAAATGTCGTTATGGCGAGCATAAAAAGGCTTGTCAACGATGCAAGACTCACTGTTATGCGCCGGCGCAACGCGAGAAGATAAGAGAGGTGATGCGCTGGGTGGGGCCGCGCATGATGTTCTATGCTCCGATTGCCACGCTGCGCCATTGGCTCGGACGATGATGTCCGTGCTGTGTGTATGAAGAAACATATCTGTCTTTCATGGCATTGTGCCTTTCGGGTGTGTGATACATAGAACGAAAAATAAAATAGGACGGCTGATCATTGTCAGTCGTCCTGCTGTATGTATAGGCGGATACTATCTTTGGATTTAATAGGTAACAGGGAACTCGCTTATGCGCAGCGTGGTGCATCCGTATGGGATGAGCGTTATCTCCTCCACCGGGGCGTCTGTGGGTATTCCGTGGAACGGCATGGGGCCGGCCGTCTCGTTGTATAGCTGCCATGACGGTATCTCCTTGGCCTTCAGCTTTATCTGTATTGGTGCGTTCTCCGGATTCCATGGATAGTTGCCTTTTAGTTTCTCCTCGTCTATGATTACCTTGTTTGAATTTACGCTCAGTATGCCGTAGTTCCACTTCGATGGCGATGTCACCTCATAATAGTATTGGCCGAACTGCGCCCTCTCGTTCTCCGGGAATTCGCACTTCTTCCACACTTCCTCCATCTTCAGCCCATAGACCAGCGGTCCGCGCTCTATGGATATGGCATTCTCATACCATGAGTTTCTGGTCACATGCATTGGGAACGATATTGTGACGACATCGTTGTCGTGCCACACACGGTCTATTTTCATAGTTTCTCTGTCGATTTTATGCGGCACCTTGTTCACTTTTACTACAGGTTCTGAACACCATCTCGGTATGCGCAGATGTAGCGGAAACCTTACGCCTTTCTTTCGGTCGGCCTTCGAGTTGAGGCGCACGGTCATCTTTATCTCGCCGTCCATGGGATAGAATGTTTCCTCACTGATGGTCACAGAGCTGCCTCCGCCCACCTTGGCCGTCACTTCCGACGGCGAATAAACCAGCGCGGCCAGTCCGTTGTCGGCTGTGGCGTACCACAGACTCTGCGTGAACTTGGGCCATCCCTGGTGCATGTTGGAGTAGCAGCACGGATATCCTGATAGAGTTCCGAACACAATGTCCGTTCCTTTATGCGTACCTTCTTCGTAGAAGTTGCGCATGTGGCGTGTTATCTTCACCTGGTTTGCCTGCTGGAAATACTGCTTATACATGAAGTCGTCGGTTATCTGCGTTGGCAGAGCGTTGAACGCCACACGCTCCAGATGGGCAGCAAACTCCATGTCGCCCGTTATCTCTATCATCTTCTCCAGCGAGAACATCATCTCCACTGCCGAGCACAGCTCCGAACCCTGTGTGGGCACATTGCCGTGCAGACGCTCGTCGCCGCCATACATTCCCTGCGCCTGTCCGTTGAAGCGCCGCAGATCTCTCATTCCCTTCCGTATGGCCTGCAGATATTTCGTGTCCTTTGCCTGCTGGTAGTATATCACGGGCTCTTTCAGTCCCTGCGCCAGATTCACACAGTGTATTCCTCCCATGCTCGACAATACGTCGCCACTTATGAACATATCCGTGAAGTCCACGGCCTGCTCATGTATCAGCTCTCCCAGTCTGAGCAGTGTCTCGTCGCCCGTTATGTTGTATAGCCAATACACGGCCTGCAGGTTGTCGCACGCCCTGTACTCCGCCCAGAACGTCCAGTTGCCCAACGGTTTTGTGGGCAGGGTGGCGAACTGATAGTAGAAATATTTTGTCATGAAGTCGATGACGCGCTTGTCCTGCGTGGCCGAATAGTATTGCTGCATCACCTTCAGCATTACCATGCGCGGCCACCAGTCGGCTGAGTTGTCGCGTTGCAGTCCGAACTCGTAGTCGTAGTCCTTTGCCGGTCCGAAGTATCCGTCCTCGCGCTGACTCTGCAACGTCCATTCTATCCACGGCTGCACCTTCTTCTTCAGCTCGTCGTCGTCCAGAATGTATGCCAGCGGCAGCAGTCCGTCTATCCAGTAAGGGCCGCGTTCCCACTGGTCGCCGTCGCCTCCGAGCCATCCGTTGCGCTTTCCCATCACTTCGGGATAGAGTGTGTCCATGTGTCCCGTAGCGCCGTTCTTCTGTCGTTGCAGCATCTCGAGCAGCCACCCTTTTGCCTTGATGCTGCCCAGCGGCAGCTCTATGTAAGGCTTCTGCAGTAGCGGTTCGCGGTTGTTTGCATAACAAGTGGTCTGTGTCTCGGCAGCTGTCGCGCACGTTGACGCTATTATGGCAAATGCCGCCGTTGCAATGAGCGTTCTTATCATAGTCCGATTGTTTTGTTGTTTGGTTTAGTAATGTGAGTTAGATGAATTATTATAGCTCTCGATGTTTTGGTGATTAGCGGGATGTAATACAGGATTTTGATTTTGTTGTAAACAATAATTGCTATAATCACCGAGAACAAAGTTAAGGAAATATTCTGTATTAAAAGGTATTCCGGTGGGGTTTTATTCAATTTATTTTTACAAAATGTTGAATGTATCTTATCCATATAAAGATTCATTATATAAGACCCCTGCGGGGCATCGGAGCCCCGCAGGAGTCTTGAGTATGTGCTGTTCAATAGAACACTATCGAGCAGCTGATCGCAGCTATTATTGTAATGATAAGTGCTATGACGCGGAGGATGAACAGTATGCGTTCACGGTTGTCATTCGTCATTACCCGCCTCCTGTACGCCGAGTGCGCCGAGAATTGTGGTGGCGATGGCTATCAGCACTTTCATTATCACTTTCCATCCGTTTGTGTTCAGTTTACTCATAATTTGATGTCGTGTCTTTCAATGGTTATCAGTGTGTTGTCTGTTTATACGGTTTCCTCGGTTCCGGCCTCCTTGTCGATGTTGTAAGGAGTCGCCTCCTGCACTTTTGCGCCTGAGATGAATGTCTGCATGCGATTGCCCTTGGCGTCGATCTTTACCTCAGGCAGGAAGAGCACGTGGACGTTCTTTATGTTGCTGCTTGCGGAGAAGTCCTTTGCCGAGTCAGCCGGCGATGAGGAGATGCCCAGCTTGAATGTTCCGAAGTGAGCTATCTTCACCTTCATCGAGTTCTGGAGCTGCGAGGTCATAGTCTCCACCAGCTCGCTTATCACCGCCAGAATGTCCGAGCGCTTCACCGTGCAGTTGTCCTGCATGATGTCGGCGAGGTCGTCGGTGGTTACTGTTCCGTCGTGCACGGCGCGTGCATACCATTTTCCGTTGAACGCGTCCTTGCGGTTGCTCTGATAGATTTTGTACTTAACTGCCATAATGTGTTTTCCTTTCTTTTTTTAACCCAAATCAGTCATCAGACCGCATATAGTTTTATATATTTTATGCATTTATGCTTTCAGTCGTCTTTTTGTTTTCTATCGGCCTCTTTTTGTTGTCTTTTTCTTGACATAGCCCGCTATGCCTGCAAAAAAAACCAACGAAAATACGCTCAATATAAAGCAAAAATACAGACCGAATTCTAATGACCGATTCGGGTTTGATGGTTAGATTATCTGGAGGACTCCTGTCCGTCGCGACAGCCTGTGCGCGTGTAGTGTTCCGCAGTGTCGGTGAGCGCGTTAGCCTTGCCGGCGTAGGCATTGTGCGCTACATATATAATAAGGTGCGCTTACGGCTTTGCTCCGGATGAAGTCTCCCGCATGGGATTTTCCCTGAATGCGATGCAAAGATAGTAAGCGGCAATAAGGCCGTCAATATAGTTATGGAATAAATAAAAGGGTATTGTGTTTAGGGGTGAGCATTCTGCCACCGTTGCCCTGTTGTTCATGCAACGGTGTCAGGATCTCTTTGTTTCGGCGTAAGCCAATGCTTCGGCGCGTGCTATGATGTCTTCACGTCCGAGGCGTTTCATGCTGATGTTGCTCAGGTCGAACTCGTTGTCTTCCTCTGTTTCTTTCTTGACAACGGTGCTGTCCGTCCTGCTTTCTGTCGTTCCGGCAACAGTCTTTGTCTTGTTGTCGTCAATGTCGGGAAGTGCGGTCGTCGGTGCCTCTTCCATCTTTGTACGGTTGGTCTTTGCGGCGAAGATCTCGTCGATGAACTGCGGCTCTTTGCGCAGTCTTGCCAGCGTGAGTTTCGATGCCACCTGCTGGCTCTCCTTCTTGCTGTATCCCGTTCCGTCGCATCCCTTGATGCCTTCTATCTCTACTCCATAGGTGAAAACAGGGCTTCCCTGCTCGTCTTTCTTCTGTTCTATGATCTTGAACTCGAGCAGAACCCTGTTTTTCTGGCTCCATTCTATGAGCTTGCTCTTGAAGTTCACCTCGCGGTAGGCCACCTTGTCTATATTCACCATCTCGCTGAGAATGCGCTTTTTCATGAATCGCATGCAAGCGTCGTAGCCTCTGTCGAGATAGATTGCGCCCACGAGAGCCTCGAAGGCGTTGCCGCCCATGTAGCTGTTGTGTGACGATCCGTGGCTGCTGTAGCGTATCAGCTGGTTTATCCCCATTTCCTGTGCCAGCTTGTTGAGCATTTCGCGCTGTACGAGCTTGCTCCGTGTGTTTGTGAGGAAGCCCTCGCGCTTGCCCGGGAAATGGCGATAGACTATGTCGCCTACGGTGGCGTCGAGTATTGCGTCGCCTAAGAATTCGAGTCTTTCGTTGTTTATCGGTTTTCCCTTCTCGTTGCGCTTGAACATGCTTTTGTGCATCAGCGCGAGCTTATATAGCGAGATGTCGTGCGGATAGAAACCTATTATTTTGTATAAAGAAAAATAAAGCTCCTTTTCCTTTCGGAACTGGAGCTTTATTCTGTCTATGATGTTACTCAGCATATTTCTTGAATACTACACATGCGTTGTGGCCGCCGAAACCGAATGTGTTGCTCAGTGCGGCTCTTACTTCTCTCTTCTGTGCTTTGTTGAAAGTGAAGTTGAGATTGTAGTCGATGTTTTCGTCCTTGTCGTCTTCCTGGTGGTTGATTGTAGGAGGAACGATGTCGTTCTTCACTGCGAGCACTGAAACCATTGCCTCTACGGCTCCGGCAGCACCGAGCAGGTGACCTGTCATCGATTTTGTGGAACTGATGTTCAGCTTGTAAGCAGCGTCGCCGAATACGTCCTTTATGGCTTTAGCTTCGGAGAGGTCGCCTACAGGTGTAGATGTTCCGTGTACGTTGATGTAGTCGATATCTTCTGGTTTGAGTTCTGCGTCAGCCAGAGCAGCCTCCATCACGAGCTTTGCGCCCAGTCCTTCCGGATGAGAAGCAGTGATGTGGTAAGCGTCGGCGCTCATGCCTTCGCCTGCCATCTCGGCATAAATCTTGGCTCCGCGAGCCTTGGCGTGCTCCAGTTCCTCAAGAATGAGGCATCCTGCGCCTTCGCCCATGACGAATCCGTCGCGGCTTGCGCTGAACGGACGTGAAGCGTGTTCAGGGTCGTCGTTGCGGGTAGAGAGTGCGTGCATGGCGTTGAAACCGCCTACGCCGCAAGCGCAGATGGCAGCCTCGGCACCACCGCTGACAATCATGTCGGCCTTACCCAGACGTATGAGGTTGAATGCGTCGGCCAGTGCGTTTGTTGATGATGCGCAAGCCGATGTCGTTGTATAGTTTGGTCCGTGGAATCCGTAAAGTATGGATATCTGTCCGGATGCTATGTCGGCAATCATCTTTGGAATGAAGAACGGATTGAATTTAGGTCCGTTTTCTTTGTTCAAGGCGTAATACGACACTTCGTCCTCAAAGGTCTTTATGCCGCCTATGCCAACACCAAATACCACACCCACACGGTTCTTGTCTATTGTTTCCAAGTCCATACCGCTGTCCTTTACGGCCTGCATAGCAGAGATGAGCGCAAACTGTGCGTAGCGGTCCATTTTGCGCGCTTCCTTGCGGTCGATATAGTCGTTGATGTTGAGGTTTTTCACCTCGCAGGCAAACTGGGACTTGAACTTAGAGCAATCAAACTGTGTAATCGGAGCAGCGCCACTTTTTCCGGCCAGCAGATTGTTCCATGTCTCTTCTGCATTGTTTCCAACCGGTGTGACAGCGCCAAGTCCTGTTACTACTACTCTTCTTAATTTCATTCCTGGTTTTTGATTATTGTTATAATATAAAAAATTATGGTTTATGGTGAACCTTAACCGATAATTTCATTTGCACCCGGACTTGTGTTTCATTATTTGTCCTGAAAATGGGACAAATGCCGTCGCAGGTCAAAAAGAACCGAAATTACCGCTCATTTACCATAAGCCATAATGATAAACCCCGAAAGGTTTATTTTGTGTTCTCCTCGATGTAGCTGATAGCGTCACCAACGGTTGTTATCTTTTCAGCCTTGTCATCGGGAATAGAGATTCCGAACTCTTTTTCAAATTCCATGATGAGCTCAACAGTATCCAGAGAGTCAGCACCAAGGTCGTTTGTGAAACTTGCTTCCGGCTTTACGTCTGCTTCATCAACACCGAGTTTGTCAACGATGATGGCTTTTACTTTTGATTCGATTTCTGACATAATTTTAGTTTTTAAAATGTTTGTAAATAATTTCCTGTTTTAAAAGTCGTTGCAAAGGAACAACTTTTTATTTACATAAGCAAATATTTTTTTGAAAAATCGACAGATGTTTGCACAAATACATAATAATTGTGCAAAAAATCGGGCTCTGATGTTGCTTTTATACTGATTATCACGCCACTACGTTGACATATCGCCTTGACACACTATGTGTTACGATGTGTCAGAGTAGGGTTGTAACTGAAAAATAATTCTATTTATTTGCACGTTTGGGGCATTTGAACTATATTTGCATTACACAACGATTTGAACGGGCGCGCGCGTAGCCAGGGGCCGTAAACGCCGTATACTCATAACATTTAAATCTAAACATAAATGTCATTTACGCAATTATGCTGTCGCGTATTCTGTCAGGCTATAAACGACTATCATGTTAAGGATGATGTCGAGGCAATCGTAAGCAATCCTTACGAGAGGGACGAGATAGAAAACCGGCTTTATCTGAAGTGCTGGATAGACACGGTGCGGTGGCATTTCGAGGATATGATACGCCATCCGCATATCGATCCCATGGATGCGCTGTCGCTTATAAGGCGTATAGAGCGCTCAAGTCAGGACCGCACGGACATAGTGGAGCAGATAGACTCGTACTTCAAGCACAAGTACAGCAACGTGAAGCCGCTGCCCGACGCCACCCTTAACACCGAGAGTCCGGCCTGGGCCATAGACCGTCTGTCCATACTTGAGCTGAAGATATATCACATGCGCGAACAGACCATGCGCACGGACGTCCCTCACGAGCACACTGCCAGATGCAGGGAGCGTCTCGCCGTGCTCCTTGAGCAGGAGCGCGACCTGTCGACGGCCATCGACACTCTGCTCGACGACATAGCCACAGGACGCAAGTGCATGAAGGTTTACAGACAGATGAAGATGTATAACGACCCTTCCACAAATCCTGTGTTGTATAAGAAATAATAATGTTCGACCCCGAATATATATAGTATCAACCTAATATATTTTCATATTCTACGGCATGAAAACCGATCACTTGCTGATAATGAGATTCTCGGGTCTTGGTGATGTAGCCATGACAGTACCCGTTGTATGGTCGCTGGCACGTCGCTATCCGCATCTGCGCATCACGGTACTCAGCAGCCCTTTCGCACGAATATTCTTCGACAATATCGCTCCTAACGTGGGATTCATGGAGGCCGACCTCAAACATGAGTACCGCGGAGTGAAAGGTCTCAACGCCCTATACAGGCGGCTCACCGCAAAGCAGTTCACGGCCATTGCCGACCTGCACAACGTATTGCGCTCGGGCTATCTGCGCATGCGTTTCAACATAGACCGCTACCACGTGGAGCACATAGACAAGCACCGCCGCGAGCGCCGTCAGCTCGTAGCCACCACGGGCAAGCAGATGGTGCAGCTGCCGTCTGTGTTCGAGCTTTATGCCGACGTGCTGGCACGCCTCGGCTATCCGGTCGACATGGACTTCACGTCTGTTTTCCCGCCCACGGGAGGCAACATGCGGCTCATCTCCGACCTCGTAGGCGAGAAAAAACCGTTCCAGCAGTGGATAGGCGTGGCGCCGTTCGCCGCATATCAGGGCAAGGCCTATCCGTTGCCGCTCATGGAGAACGTGATAGACGAGCTCACCCGCCGCCATCCTTCGTGCCGCATATTCCTCTTCGGCAACAACAGCGACAAGGAACGGCTGGCGCTCGACAAGCTGGCCGAAGGACGGAAAAACTGCATCAACGCCTCGGCGCTGCTCGGAGGAATATATAAGGAACTGATACTCATGAGCCATCTCGACGTGATGCTCAGCATGGACAGCGCCAACATGCACCTCGCTTCCATCGCCGGCACGCCGGTGGTGAGCATCTGGGGAGCCACACATCCGCTGGCTGGATACATGGGATGGCATCAGCGTCCTGACGACGTGGTGCAGACCGACATGCCTTGCCGTCCTTGCAGCATATCCGGAAACCGTCCGTGCCTGCGCGGCGACTATGCCTGCCTCACGTCCATAAAGCCCGTCAGCGTGGCAGACAGCGTGGATAGGGTGCTCATGCGTTAGGATGCGCGGGGACCGGAAACATTCTGTTCTTATACATTATATTATATATAAGGCGGCATTATAATATAAGCAGAGACACGTTTACATATTACATACGCACGGCGCGTGCGAAGGTGCGGTTCACGGTCGATGATGAGCGTGTGCCGTATATATAATAAAGGTACGCGGCGGATAATAATATGAATACACGCCATAAACAATAAGGAGACGCAACATTTTGCGTCTCCTTATTTCTTTTACTTGATGTTTTAAGCCTCGTGTGGTTATCTCATGGGGTGGTGGAAATCTGGTTCTGATTTGTTTTGTTCATTATGTCAATAGGTTTTGTTTATGATGTGACACATGGCGGCGGATTACACTACCTTGAATTCCGTCCGGTGTCATCGTTTTTTATTTAAAACCGGTCCATCTGCTTACAATTTTTCTTGACTAAATTTTGACAAAATATTTTTGCGAAAGAGATGTAAAGGAATGTTAAATGGGGCGTTTCGAAGACTGTTTCGGGCTGTACCGCCTTTTCATATACCCTATATCGTAGTCCGGAAAAGCGCGTTCCGTGTTCTGATATTGCCCATTTCGCAGTGCGATAAAGCCTATTTCAGAGTGCAATATGGCCTGTTTTGGCACCCGATATGGGCCATTTCGCATTCCGATATGGTGCATTTTGCAATGCGTGAAAATACCCTTCAGACATAAGTCGTTGCTATTCAGCTGTTTACGTAAAGTCCTCATAACTCGCAGATTTGCGCCCGAAGGAGAGTCTGTCCGCAAATACTCGCTTATTTTTCGGGGTATATCGGGAAACTAAGACGCGAAAACCGAAATCAGGTTACGATTTGAAAGTTGCCCGTATCGGTTTCTTTCTGAAAGAAGAGGACGACGCTTGTCCGTGATTAATACGCGGTCATTATCGGCGTTCATATCTTCACGGACTTCCGTTGTCACAATATTGTCTTGTGTCCGGCTATGTATTCCGGACAGCATCCGGCTGTCTTGTTGAGCGACGAGTCCGTGATGGTCAGCCCTCAGGCGGTCTTCAGTCCGTCCTCTCACTGTCTGTCCTCTCCGAACAACGACATTGCGATGCCCCGTTCCAGTCCGCGCAGCTCTGCCAGTCCGCGCAAACGTCCTATGCACGAATAGCCGGGGTTGGTGTGTTTGTGCAGGTCGTCTATCATCTGATGGCCGTGGTCGGGGCGCACCGGTATTGACACCTTGCGGCGCTGCTCCACCTCGAGCAGTGCCTTCATCATGCCATACATGTCCACATCGCCCTCAAGATGGTTGGCCTCGTAGAAGTTTCCCTCTTCGTCGCGGCGCGTGCTGCGCAGGTGTACGAAGTTTATGCGGTCGCCGAACTCATACATCATCGCCACCAGGTCGTTGTCGGCGCGCACTCCCAACGAGCCCGTGCACAGGCACAGTCCGTTCGACGGGTTGGGCACACGCTCTGTCAGCTGTCTGAAGTCGTCGGCTGTCGAGAGTATGCGCGGCAGTCCGAAGAGCGGGAACGGCGGGTCGTCGGGATGTATTACGAGGCTTGTACCTGTGTCGTCTGCCACGGGTGCTATCTCCGAGAGGAAATAGACCAGGTTGTCGCGCAGCCGTGCGGCGTCTATGTCGCGGTAGCGGTGGAGCGCCGCCCTGAACTGGTCGAGCGTGAAACTCTCCTCCGCTCCCGGCAGACCGGCTATGATGTTGCGTGTGAGCTGCTGTTTCTCGTCGTCCGACATCTGCTCGTAGCGCAGTCGTGCCGTGTGTTTCTCCGCGTCGGTATATTCGTTTTCGGCTGCCGGTCTTTTCAGAATGTAAAGGTCGAAAGCCATCATCGCCGCCTTCTCGAAGCGCAGGGCCCTCGAGCCGTCGGGCATTCTGAAGGCCAGGTCGGTGCGGGTCCAGTCGAGCACGGGCATGAAGTTGTATGTCACGCACCTTATGCCGCACTCCGCCAGATTGCGCAGCGTCGTCTTGTAGTTGTCTATATAACGGTGGTAGTCGCCCGTCTGTGTCTTGATGTCCTCGTGCACAGGCACGCTCTCAACGACGCTCCACACGAGTCCTGCGTCGGCTATCATCTTCTGCCTCCGCCTTATCTCGTCGGTTGTCCACACCTCTCCGTTGGGTATGTGGTGCAGAGCGTGCACCACGTCGGTGGCTCCCGCCTGTCGTATGTCCCACAGGCTCACCGGGTCGTCAGGCCCGTACCATCGCCATGACTGTTTGCATAAATACATATATCGTTCTGTTCTTTTGTTCATTAAAGCGGTATTCTTCCGCCACACTGTTTTACTCCATTGTTTGTGCCTGATATTATTGTGCGTGTGGCGTGAAGAATATCGCGTACGGTTTTTGTGTGTTTATATTGAATAAGCGTCGAAACCGCCATCAACCACAGTCACTGTGCCTGAGACAAACCGTGAAGCCCCGCTTGCCAGCCACTGCAGAGTGCCCAGCAGCTCCTCCGGTTCGCCGAACCGTCCGAACGGCGTATGGGCTATTATTGTTTCGGCGCGCTTAGTTAGGTTGCCGTCTTTATCGGTGAGCAGAGTGCGGTTCTGCTCGGTGAGGAAGAATCCGGGAGCCACGGCGTTCACGCGCAGTCCAGGTCCGAACTTTGATGCCAGTTCGCCGCACATGTATTTGGTGAAGTTTATCACCGCAGCCTTCGCCACGCCATATCCTGCCACACGTGTCAGCGGGCGCAGTCCGGCTTCGGATGCTATGTTTATTATCGAGCCCTCCTTCTGTTTCACCATCGCCCGCGCGAAGACCATCGTGGGCAGCACTGTGCCGAAGAGGTTGAGGTCAACCACCTGTCGCACGGCTTCGGTGTCGAGGTCGAAGAAAGTCTTGTCGGGCGCTATCGTCGCCCCCGGCATGTTGCCTCCGGCAGCGTTTATCAGCACGTCTATGCGTCCGTATCTGTCCATTATCTCGGTGTAGTTGTCCTCCAGTCGGGCTTTGTCGAGCACATCGGTTGTGAGAAACACCGCCTCTCCGCCTTTTGCGAGGGCTTCTTCAGCCAGCCGGTTGCCCACCTGCGTGTTGCGGCCCAGTATCACCACCTTCGCACCTTCCTCGGCGAAGTGGCTCACCATGGCGCGTCCCAACACGCCGGTGGCACCGGTTATGACTATCACTTTATCTTTTACACTAAACAAATTCATATTTCATCACTTTTTATTCGCTGTTCTTTTATCCCTCTTATATGCCTTCCGCGTTTTCCGCCGCGCCCTGACCGGATCGTGAAATCTGCCTGAACGTCCGCCGCGTCAGTCGGTTATGAGCTTGTATTTCGGCACGAGTGTCTTCATTATGGTCCATCCAACGAGATAAGCCACTGAGCAGATGCAGAATATTATGAAGTATCCTGCCGGCTTGCCCGTGAAGCCCATAAAGCCGAGCTGCACGTTGTCGGCATATACAAACAGGTTGCCCGCACATGTCTGCATGAGCATCGAGCTCACGCCTCCCGCCATTCCGCCGATGCCTGTGACGGTGGCGATGGCCTTCTTCGGGAACATGTCGCTCACGGTTGTGTATATATTGGCCGACCACGACTGGTGTGCGGCGCAGCCGAGACCTATGAGTACCACCGGAAACCACGGCGAGAGCGTGCCCAACGGCTGCGCGAAGAGTACCACCAGCGGTACGAACGCGAAGATGAGCATGGCTCTCATGCGCGCCGCGTAAGGGTTTGAGCCGGTGCGGTTGATGAATATCGTGGGGAGCTTTCCGCCCCATAATGAGAGCATGGTGATGGCATAGAGCGTGAAGATGAGCGCCATGCCGAGACCTTCGGATGTCTTTATGCCGAACTGGGTGTTGAGATATGAGGGTGTCCAAAAGAGGAAAAACCACCACACACCGTCCGTACAGAACTTGCCGAGTACGAACGCCCACGTCTGTCTGTACTTGAAACACTGCCACAACGGCATCTTCTTCTCTTCGCTGTCAGGCTTCTGTGCGGCCAGCATCTCGGCCTCCAGCTTCTTGTCCTGTTCGATGTATTCGAGCTCGGCGGCGTTCACGAACCTGCTCTCGCGCGGCGGTTTGTACATGAACACCCAGAAACCCATCCACACAAAACCCATCAAACCGATGACGACGAACGCCATTTCCCAGCCCCAGTGCTTTGCCAACAGTGGGATGGTGAGCGGTGCCACGAGCGCGCCGATGGATGCTCCGGCGTTGAATATGGATGTGGCGAAGGCACGGTCACGCTTGGGAAAATACTCGGCTGTCACCTTCACGGCTGCCGGGAAATAGCCCGCCTCGCCTATGGCAAGCACGCAGCGCGCCGCAAGAAAGAAGTACATGCTTATGGTTGCTATCGTCATCATCGTGTCGCCCGTGGCGGCTATGAGCTGCTCTCTGTCCTCAAGACCTGTGCACAGTTCGGTAGCGACGCCGCACAATGCGTGCAGGCACGCTCCGGCCGACCAGATGCCGATGGACCAGAGGAAGCCCGCCTTGGTGCCGAGCCAGTCAACCGCGCGTCCGGCAAACAACATACCTATGGCATAGACAATGGAGAACGTGGCTGTGACATATCCGTAATGAATCTCGTTCCAGTGGAATTCAGGTTTTATGAATTCATCCCACGTGAGTGAGAGCACCTGTCGGTCGAGATAGTTCACGGTGAGAGCCAGGAACATCATTATGCAGATGGTCCATCTGTAGTTGGTCATTTTCTGTGTCAGGTTGTTGCCGGTCTTGTTCATATCTTAGGTTTTCGGTTTGTTTTTTCAGGTCATTTTCTTGCCCGTCTTATGATGTCGAGCGCGTAACGGCACTTCTCCGTTATGTAGTTCCAGTCGCCGGTGGCTATGCGGTCCTTGGGGAATAGTTTCGAACCCATGCCCACGCATGTCGTGCCGGCCTTCATCCAGGCTGTCAGGTTATCCTCGGTCGGCTCAACGGCTCCCGTCGCCATTATCATCGACCAGGGCAGCGGAGCCATGACATTCTTGACGAACGACGGACCGCCTACGCTTCCTGCCGGGAATATCTTCACAAGGTCGCAGCCCAGTTCGTGTGCCTCGCCTATCTCGGTTGCCGATCCGCAGCCGGGAGTGTAGGGCACAAGCCGGCGGTTGCATAGTCGTGCCACCTCGGCGTTGAGGTAAGGTCCGACGACGAAGTTGGCGCCGTTCTGCAGATATAGTGCGGCTGTGGGCGCGTCGATTACCGATCCCACGCCCAGAATCATCTCCGGACACTCCTTGCGGCAGAACTTCATCAGGGCGGTGAACACCTCAAGCGCGAAGTCGCCGCGGTTGGTAAACTCGAACACTCTCACGCCGCCCTCGTAGCATGCTTTAAGTACGTGGCACGCCACGTCGGTGTCGCCATGATAGAATACAGGCACCATGCCTGTGCGGCGGATGGTGTCCAGCACCTGAAGTTTGCTGAATGTTGCCATATATATGATGTTTTTTATGTCTTTATCTTGAGACTCTTCCTGAGCCGTCGCCCTTCATCAGGTTCTCCACCTCGCTGACGCTCACCTCGTTGTAGTCGCCGTATATGGTATGCTTGAGGCACGATGCCGCTGCCGCGAAGTCGAGAGCGTAACGGTCGTCGCCCGGATGTGTCATCAGACCGTATATCAGTCCGCCCATGAACGAGTCGCCTCCGCCCACGCGATCGACGATGTGTGTGATGTCGTAGCGCGGCGACTGATAGAGCGTCTTGCCGTCGTAGAGCACTCCGCCCCATGTGTTGTGGTTAGCGTTTATTGATCCGCGCAGCGTGATTATCACTTTCTTGGCCTTTCCGAAGCGGCGCATGAGCTGCACGCAAACGCTCTCGAACTCGGCGGCATGCACGTCGCCGGCCGTCGCCGTGGCGTCGAATCCTTCGGGTTTTATGCCGAACACCTTCTCGGCGTCCTCCTCGTTGCCGAGTATAATGTCGCATCCCTCCACCAGCTCAGGCATGACCTCTGCCGCCGTACGGCCGTATTTCCAGAGGTTTTTCCTGTAGTTGAGGTCGCACGAAACGGTGAGTCCCCGTCTGTTGGCGGCTTTAATGGCCTCCAGGCATACGTCTGCCGCACCCTGACTGATTGCCGGTGTGATGCCGGTCCAGTGGAACCACTCGGCACCTTCGAACACCTTGTCCCAGTCTATCATGCCCGGCTCTATCTCAGACACGGCAGAATGTGCCCTGTCGTAGATCACTTTGCTCGCTCTTGCCACTGCGCCCGTCTCAAGAAAATATATTCCCAGGCGCGTGCCTCCATATATTATATTGTCTGTCTTCACTCCGTGCTTGCGCAGATCCTTGACGCATGCCTGTGCTATATCGTTCTCCGGCAGACGTGTGACGAACTCAACGTCCATGCCGTAGTTTGCAAGCGACACCGCCACATTGGCCTCGCCACCGCCGAAAGTGGCGGTCAGCTCACCGGCCTGACTGAAGCGCAGGTAGCCCGGAGTGGCGAGACGAAGCATTATCTCGCCGAAAGTCACGATCTTTGCCATATATGTCTGTGTTTATGTTTTCTGTTCAGAAGTTGAAATATCGTTTGGCGTTGTTGTACGAGATGTCGGCCACCATCTGACGGATGAAGTCCATCTCGCTGCGCGGCAGCTTGCCTTTCTCTATGTCTTCGCCTATCATGTCGCAGAGTATTCGGCGGAAATACTCGTGGCGCGGATACGAAAGGAAGCTCCTCGAGTCGGTAAGCATACCCACGAACCGGCTCAACAGTCCCATGGACGAGAGCACATTCATCTGCTTGCGCATGCCATACTCCTGGTCGAGAAACCACCACGCCGCTCCAAGTTGCATCTTTCCTGCCGCCGACGAGTCGTTGTATGTGTAGGCAAGTGTGGCAAGCACCTCGTTGTCTTTCGGATTAAGACTGTAGAGAATGGTCTTTGTGAGCTTTCCTTCACGGTCGAGTCGGTCGAAGAAACGATGCCCGGCGACGGAGCAGTTCACCTCCATTATCGCGTCGAATCCGGTGTCCGGTCCGAGCATGTGGTACATACGTGTCGAGCTGTTGCGCACCACGCTGATGTGATATTGCTGTGCCCAGCCCTTCTCCCAGTCCATTATGGCGAGCTCGTAGAGCAATGCGCTTCTGAATAAAGATACCTCCGCAGCGTCAGGAGTGTGGCCTTCCATCACCTTGTTGAATACTCGGTTCACCTCGGTCTCGGTGAAGTCGTCGGCGTAGAAGTTGTCCATGCCGTGGTCGGACAGCCGGCAACCCAGCGACGCGAAGAAGTCGTGACGCCGGCGCAGGGCCGTCAGCAGGTCGGTGTATGAGCGTATCTCCATGCCGGCAGCCTCGCCCAGCTTCTCCATGTAAGCCTTGTATGTTGCGGGATTGTCGATGCCCAGCGCCTTGTCGGGCCGCCAGGCGGGATACACTTTTATTCCTGTGGGATTGTTTTTCAGATAAATATGATGCTCGAGACTGTCCGCCGGGTCGTCAGTCGTGCACACCACCTCGACGTTGAAACGTTTCATTATGTTCTGCGCGCGGAACTCCTCGGTGTGCAGCATGGCGGTGCAGGCGTCGTAAATCTCGCGTGCCGTCTCCGGTTTCAGTATCGTGTCGATGCCGAAAACGCGGCTCAGCTCCATGTGAGTCCAGTGATACAGCGGGTTGCGCATGGTGTAGGGCACGGTCGCCGCCCACTTCTCGAATTTCTCGTAGTCGCTCCTGTCGCCTGTGATATACTCCTCGCTGATGCCGTTGCCACGCATGGCCCTCCACTTGTAGTGGTCGCCACCGAGCCATACCTCAGCCAGATTGTCGAACTGATAGTTCTCGGCTATCATCTTGGGATCGAGATGACAGTGATAGTCTATGATGGGCTGATGCTCCGCCGCGGTGTGATACAATTCTCTGGCGGCGTCGTTCGTCAGCATGAAGTCCTTGTCTATGAACATTTACGAATGGTTGTGAGGTAAATTAAATTATCGTTGGCAAATATAAATATATTTTTCCGTGTACGTGCACGTTTTCTGTATTTTAAATAACTTTAATATTTGATGAGGCTCGGACGAGACTTTTTCATGCGATGGGTGTGTGCATACCGCACAGGGTAGATAAACATTTTATATACAAATATTTATGGATTTTATGATGCGTTTTCTGCAGATGTTATTGCTGAAAAAGTGGATATCCGTGCGTGCTATTCGTGCCCGTACACGGAAAACGGACGCATAAGACGGTATGATGGGGCGGAGAATGAGGATTATTGCGGATTTATTGCGTGTCAGACAAAACAACTTCGGTTTTTTGTCTCCGTTTATAATAATTATGTATTATATTTGCAGAACCTGATAACACAAACGCAAAAACCGTTCTGTAATGAATGAGGAAAAACGCATAACAGTAAAGGACATAGCGACACTGGCCGGAGTATCGAAGGGTACGGTGGACCGAGTGCTGCACAACCGTGGTGAAGTGTCGGAGGCAAGTCGCGAGAAGGTGATGAAGATAGCGCGGCAGATAGGTTATAAACCCAACGTGCACGCGTCGCTGCTCGCCTCGCAGAAGAAGTATATCATGGCGTGCATGATTCCCGAATACGCCCCCGGCGAATACTGGGACCTCGTGGCCAAAGGCTTGACGGCGGCGCAGAAGAAGGCCGAACCGTTCCACATAAGCATACAGATATTCAAGTACGACCTGTTCTCCGAACGCTCTATGGACGAGTGTTTCACACGTGTGATGGAACAAAGGCCCGATGCCGTGGTCATGGCTCCTACCTTCCAGACGCGTGCTCGTGCCATTATGGAAACGCTACACAGCAAGGATATACCCTGCCTTCTGATAGACTCGTGTCTGCCGGACTGCAATTATCTGGCCTACTTCGGCCTGCACATGTTCCGCAGCGGATATCTGGCGGCCCATCTGCTCACCGACAGATGCAGCGCAGAAAAGATAGCGGTGTTCCACATACACAAGGATCTGGAGAGTGCAAACAACTCTGCCGAGAGCCGCTACGCTGGCTTCAGACAGTATCTAGAGGAGCATGCGCCGGGCACAGAACTCATACATCAGTACATACATCCATACGACAAGGAATACAACCGTGTGGTGCTCGGCCGGTTCTTCATGGAGCATCCCGACGTGAACCACATAATAACGTTCAACTCGCGTGTGCATCTCATAGCCGAATATCTGAAGTCGGAGGAGCGCGGCGCGCACACTGTGCTCATCGGTTTCGACCATCTGCCGAGAAACGTGGAGGCATTGAAGGACGGTTCGGTGAAGTTTCTCATCACCCAGCACACTGAGAACATCCTGTCGCTGTGTGCGCAGACGGTGATCAACCACCTTATATATCATGTTCCACCTGTGCGGCGCGACACGTTCCTGCCCATGGACATACTCACGAGATACAACGCAGACTTCTACCGTCCGGTCCTCGTCTGACCGATGTCCGGCTGCGTACATACCGTCATGCCTGTGCCCGTCTCACGTGTCACGCCAATATATATCCAGCCGGCATGCCTGAGAAGCCGTCGGCATACCCTGCGGCAGAAAGCGCGGACAATGGTTTCTGCATTGCGTGATGGCGAATGTCCTGTTTAATTAATGTTATCTGAACAGTACGTCCTTCAGCAATCCGCCGAGCCATGGCTCTTTCATCTTTTCGCGGGAAGAGTCGTATTTTCTGAATGTGAAGGCCTTTCTGTCCATTCTCATGCGCAATGTCGTGTCGCGCCTTGCCATACCCTTGTCCATGAAAATGCGGCGGCAAGCCTCCGCTTTCGCTTCCTTGTCTGCTGCCTTCGTTTTCAGAGTGTCACAGGCAAGGCTCTTTTCCGCAGTGTTCCCGTTCTGTGCAGTCGTTGGAATGCCGCATGTTGCAACCATGAATAATATAACCGACAGTGTTTTCATATTCAGAACTTTTTTGTGATATATAAGAAAAAATCTGAAAATATCAAGAATAGAACTATCTTTTTATCGTAATTTAACGTTATAGGCATAATAAAACAGGTAAAGTAAGGTTATTTTAACGTGAGTTCGATATAAATAATGAAATTATTTGTTTGAAAATTAGGAACATAGCGATAAAAGTATTAAATTTATAGTATCAAATTATAGCATTTAATCGATTACCACTATGTTCTCAGAGTCTAAAGTTACGGAAATTTATTGTATGGCGGATGACTTTTGCAAGGAATTTGCCAAAGTACAGGAAAAATATATGGTTGAAGACAAGAATAACAGGCATCGGAACAAGCCCAACCGTATGAGTGATGCAGAGATTATGGTCATTCTGATCCTGTTCCACTCGGGAGGCTTCAGATGTTTCAAGCATTATTACAAGGAATATGTCTGCAAGCATCTGACGCACCTTTTCCCTAAACGTGTGTCCTATAACCGCTTTGTGGAACTGGAGAAGGAGATCCTGTTGCAACTGACAGTTTTCATCAAGGAAGTCTTGCTGGGTACTTGTACCGGCCTCAGTTTTGTAGATTCCACACCGTTGCGTGTATGCCGTAATCAACGCATATTGATTCACAAGACCTTTGAGGGACTTGCAGAACGTGGGAAATGCTCCATGGGATGGTTCTTTGGCTTCAAACTGCATTTGATTATCAATGACAAAGGGGAAATCCTTAACTTTATGTTCACGCCGGGAAATGTGGATGACCGTGAGCCGTTGAAACAGGGAAAGTTCCTGAAGAACATAAAGGACAAACTATGCGCGGACAAAGGGTACATCGGTCAGGCATTGTTCGAGAACCTTTTCCTTAACGGCATACAGCTGATAACCAAAGTGAAGAACAACATGAAGAATTCCCTGATGAGCGTAGCTGAGAGGATTCTGCTGAGAAAACGGGCTTTGATAGAAACGGTCAATGATGAGTTGAAGAATATCGCACAGATTGAACACTCCAGACACCGTTCCTTCAATAACTTCATTGCCAATTCGCTATCTGCCATAGCGGCATACTGTTTCTTTGAAAAGAAGCCCGCCATTGATCTGTGTTTTGTCAAGGACGGGCAACTTACTATGTTTTGAATTATATCGAACTCACGTTAATATATTGTCAATAATTGGTTTGTGTTTGATGAAACGACTTTTATATTAACTTATTAAAATTTTTAATTATGAAAAATCTAGAAAAAATGCAATTAAAAAATGAGTCTCAAAAAGGAACAATTGAAAATCCGTATAAGGTGGATGAATTTGAGACAATATTAAGAGATGGGTTATGGAAAGGTGGATATGTGAAAGATTTAGGTATGGTTGAAGCTGTTCCAAAATTGAAAGATGATAATACTGGTGTTTATGGAGGTTATGATCTCAGACCAAGTGAAATTACATATGATTATCGAATATGGACATCTCTTAGTCTTGATAAAAGATATTTGTTATAAATGGTTATCTGAAAGATTTGGCTAAAGAATACGCTTACTCTGTTGTATTAAGCACAAGTAACAATACTGACGAACAATATTTGGCAACAGGTGTTACGTCTTCAAATATAAATCAAATACATAAGATGTCGGCAACTGTTGATTTAAAAAAATATGAAGATTATGTAAATGTAAGTCTTATTGTAACCTTGTCGGCTGTAAATACGGTTACAGGTCATAAAACAATTTTAAAGAGAGATACAATTTATGAAATACATAATTAAGAATCGTTTCTTACAGATTTGTGCCGCTCTCTTTCTTAGCGGCATACCAGGTATGATGCAAGGCGCAGCCGACGGTAATGTCAGTTATAGCATTTTGGTTGACAATCCGTTGAGCGGGCTTGATGCCGGTCGTGCAGGCGGTGCGCTGTCAGGCGGAAAGGACGACGGTGTGCGCGGCTACGAAGAGTGTGATCGAGAGGCGGACATACTGATGAGGCAGCTCGACGGCGGAGAGCAGAACGACACGCTGTGTTACAGCCTCTATTGCCGCTTCATGGATATGCTCCAGTACGACAAGGCTGCGGGCGTTGCAACACGGGCGCTTGCGTTCACACCTCTTCAGGGAGAGTGGAAATACATGAAAGCCATGACCATGTTGAAGATGGGCGAGAACGCGGAGGCCATGCGGCTGATGAAGGAATCGCTGAAAGACTGTGAGAGCAGCGCGCAGAAGAGCAGCGACATAGCGAGGACGTCGTTTCTGCTCAATCTCAAGTGTCTGCTCGGAATGAAGGGTGAGGCTCTTGCCGACCTGCGTGACAACCTCCGCGGTCCGGCTGCGGAACGTCTGCCGCATGCTCAGATAGTGGAGTTTGCCATAAAGGATTTCAACCGGCAGAGAGCTGTCCGCGATTTCATGAAATCATTCCTGTATGCGAATGATGACAAGTGCGGCAACGCCGTATGCGCATCCGGCACATACAAAGAATGTCTTGACCGCATATCGTCGCTTGGATCTGCCGCTGAAAACGGGACTCTGTCTGAGAGCGACATGTGGAAATTGCTGAAAGCCTACACGGCAACATACAGGATGGATGAGGCGAAGGCACTTGCCGCAAAAGGTGAGGAGAGATTCTCCGATAACGGCGACTGGACTGCGGCGCGGGCTATGATAGACTACAGGTGTGGCGGAAGCCAGGAGGCGGTGAGCGCGCTTGTGCGTGAGGCTGCAGACAAATACCGCGCGGGCATGGATAAGGATTTCGATCCGTTGCTTTGCCTCAAATATGTCAAGGCTCTGTGCAGCGTCACTCCCAAGAGCGATCCGGAAAAGGAACTTCAAAAATTCGGGAACGAGTTCATGGCATACGAGCAGAAGGACGACGCTATGTATTGCATCACGTATAGTGTGGTCGGCTCACGCCTTGACACCTCGTTCTACGATGACTGGGCCAGGACGCTCTTCCCCGGTTTTGTCGTATGAGGCCGCCTCGGTTCGGCTCCGGAACAGTTCGTCGGTGTAATATGATTGCGCGCATTCTAATAAACGGGTGTAATTGTGTGACAAATAACCTCCTGCGTTGTTAAAATATACAAAAAACAATACCGTATGGATTGTGGTGTGCGATAAATGTCTATCTTTGTGAATGCGGGCGTCGCCAACGAATGGCGCCGTTGTCGCGGTAACAGATTAACAGAAAATTGAATTATGAAGAAGTATGTATGTGATACATGTGGATATGTATATGATCCTGAGGTGGGAGATCCGGATAGCGGCATAGCTCCCGGAACAGCGTTTGAGGATATTCCCGATGATTGGGTTTGCCCGCTCTGCGGAGTAGGAAAAGACGACTTCTCTCCGGTAGAGGACTGACACGTCAGGCATAAACAGGTAAACTGTATTCAAATCAGACATGACACGCGCTGCTCTCTTTCAAAGAAAGGCAGCGCGTGTTTTTTGTTTCAGTCCGCATTATCCGCCGTTGGCATCAGACGACGAGGCCTGAGGCCTTACATAAGAATGCGGCGCGCGTCCGTGAACGGCACGCCATTACTATACCCGAAACCGTATAACCGATAACCAATATGATTATGAACGACCTTTTATCGATTGTCTCACATTTCCTCACCAAGGGCACACCCGTGAGCGTGGAGCCGCTTGGGGCGGGACTGATAAACGACACCTACAAGGTGACGACCGCCGAGGAGGATGCGCCCGACTATGTTCTGCAGCGCATCAACACGGCCATATTCACCGACGTTGACATGTTGCAGCGCAACATCGTGGCCGTGACCGACCACATACGCCGCAAGCTGCGCGAGGCGGGCGAGGGCGACATCGGCCGCAAGACGCTCACCGTGGTGGCTGCGGACGACGGAAAAACCTACCGCCGCGAGGGCGACAACTACTGGCGCATGACGGTGTTCATTCCGCGCGCCAAGACGTTCGACATAGTGAACGCCGACTACTCGCAGCGTGCCGGTCTGGCTTTCGGACGCTTCGAGGCCATGCTTGCCGACATGCCTGAGATGCCTGGCGAGATCATTCCCGACTTCCACAACATGGAGTTCCGTCTGCGCCAGCTGAGCGATGCCGTCGAGGCCGACGCCGCAGGACGCGTGAAGGGCGTGCGCGACATACTCGGCGAGGTGGAGCGAAGAGCCAAAGACATGTGCGTGGCCGAGCGTCTTCACCGCGAAGGCGTGCTGCCCAAGCGTGTGTGCCACTGCGACACGAAGGTGAACAACATCATGTTCGACGAGGACGGCAGCGTGCTCTGCGTGATAGACCTCGACACGGTGATGCCCAACTACATCTTCTCCGACTACGGCGACTTCCTCCGCTCGGCTGCGAACACGGGCCTTGAGGACGATCCCAACCTTGAGAATGTCAGCTTCAACATGGACATATTCCGTGCCTTCACGCGCGGATACATCGAGTCGGCGCGCAGTTTCCTTCTGCCTGTCGAGACCGATCATCTGCCATACGCCGCCGCGCTGTTCCCCTATATGCAGTGCGTGAGGTTCCTGACCGACTACATCAACGGTGACACTTACTACAAAACACAGTACGAACTGCACAACCTTGTGCGCACACGGGCCCAGCTGAGGCTGTTGCAGAGCGCCGAGGAGCACGCCGGTGAGATGCGTGCCTTCGTCGAGTCGTGCCTGTGACGTATGATGATATGGCGGAGTCGTGATATGGCGTCGGCATTGTATAAAAATATATAAAATGCTGTCGGAGAAGTTAAATTCTCACCGTCGAAAATGCTCAAAAACCGCTCTGAAATCCACAAAGAACAATTTCGTGCGAAAAATCGCGAAAAATCGCGGTTTTGGTAATGCGTTGATAAACAGCCGTTTACGGAACAACGCTTTCCGATGCCCTTTCACCCGTCTTGCGAAATGGCCCATTTCGCACTCTGATATGGCCCATTTCGCGTGCCGATATGGTGCATTTCGGCCTCTGATATGGCCTTTTTCAGGATGCGAAAGAGGCTCTTTCGCAAATCGTCCGCCTGTTTCCGGCTCTGCCGTCTGTGCAAAACGGGCTTTTTGAGAGGCCGGAGAGGCCGTGGATTTTTCCAGAATGAGAAAAATGAAATGTTAAATCCGATGCGCCGAATGTAAACATAAGTCAACAGGAATTTGCATGAACGCGCGCGCCACGGGTGGTGATGCCGTCATCAGGAAGATACGTCTTGCAGTGCGTCCGCGGCGCAGGCGATGAATGAACGTAAAACAAGAATAAAACTATTTTAAGACAATAAAGACATGAAAGAATTATCAGTGACAAGGCTCGACGCCACGGCCGTGGCGGCTGCCGACATTCCCGCGCTGATGGATGAGGCCGGAGTGGAGTTTCAGAAGATTGATTCGCTCAACTGGCCCGACTGGCCCTACCGTCCCGCGGCGGCGTTCCGCATAGCCCATACGGGCGACGCCATACTGCTGCATTACGTGGTGAGCGAGGAGGCCGTGCGCGCTGTTGCGCCTGAGGACAACGGCCGTGTGTGGGAAGACTCGTGTGTGGAGTTCTTCGTGTCGCCCGCCGCCGACGGCGTTTATTACAATGTGGAGTGCAACTGCGCCGGACAGCTGCTCATAGGAGGCGGCAAGGGGCGTGCCGGACGTAGCCATGCGCCGCGGCAGGTGCTCGACAGTGTCGGTCGCTGGGCGTCGCTCGGACGCGCTCCTTTCGACACCCGCGCCGGACAACAGACGTGGCAGGTGGCGCTGAGAGTGCCCGTGTCGGCATTCTTCATGCACGCCGCAGCACCGCTCGACGGCCGCACCATGCGCGCCAACTTCTACAAGTGCGGCGACCTTCTGCCCCGTCCTCACTTCCTGTCGTGGAACGCCATCAGTCTGCCGCGCCCCGATTTCCACTGCCCCGAGTTCTTCGGCACGCTGCGTTTCATGTGACGGTGCGTCGCGTTTATTTCCTTTATAAGACTGCCCCGTGGCGTTTCCGCATCGCCCGATGCGTCTTTACGCCGTTCGGATGAACAAAATAGAAAGCCCTGCCATGCTGTTATCTTAGCGTGGCAGGGCTTTTGTCGTGGTGCCGGATAATGGTGCCGGCACCGTAGTCTTTATCTTTCAGGTGTTCTTTCCTTTAACCCTAATCGGTCATTAGAATTCAGTCAGTATTTTTGTTTTATATTGAGCATATTTTCGTTGGATTTTTTGTAGGCATAGCGGGCTATGTCAAGAAACATCCAAAGAAAAGAGGCCAATAGAAAACAAAAAGACGGCTGAAAGCATGAATGCATGAAACATATAAAACACATGCGGTCTGATGACCGGTTAGGGTTTATTGTCAGTCATTTTCTTTCTTGTCTGTCAGCGTCTTCTTGCGGCGCGCCATCCATACGGCGAACAGCACTCCTGAGAGCACGAATGCCGCAACACCAATCTCATATCCCTCTGCTGCGTTCAGTGCGAAGGCATTTTTTGACACCATGAGAAACGATGTGCACACGGCGGTCATGAACATTGCCGGGATGAGCGCGACGATGTAAGGCTTCGACTTGCGCACAAGATACACGGTGATGGTCCACAGTGTGAACACGGCGAGCGTCTGGTTGGCCCATCCGAACCAGCTCCAGATGACGTTGAAACCGTTCTCGTCGGCTATGTTGAACCACAGCAGGGCGAGCGTTGCGGCGAACAGCGGTATGCAGATGAACATGCGCCGGCGCACGCTGTGCTGCTCAATGCCCAGCGCCTCGGCTATGATGAGGCGCGCGCTGCGCAGTGCCGTGTCGCCGCTTGTTATCGGGGCAGCCACCACACCGAGTATTGCCAGTGCGCCGCCGAACAGTCCGAGCCAGCCCGACGATACCGAAGTGACCACCTCGGGAGCCTGAAGCGTGAGCGCCTTGCCCAGTTCCTGTGCCGCGCCTCCGTAGAAGAAGTACATCGAGACCGTTGCCCATATCAGTGCTACTATGCCTTCGGTTATCATGGCTCCGTAGAACAGCGGACGTCCCTGCTTCTCGCTGCCGGCACAACGGGCCATGAGCGGGCTCTGCGTGGCGTGGAATCCGCTCACCGCTCCGCACGCAATGGTTATGAACAGGCACGGGAATATTGGTCCGGATGCCGGACTCATGTTCGAGAGACCGTCGGTAAGTTCGGGCAGCGACGGCCATTTCACTATCAGCACCACCATGAGTGCCACAGCCATGAAGAGCATGGCGACGGCGAAGAGGGAATATATCTTGCCGATGATCTTGTCGATGGGCAGCAGCGTTGCGAGGAAATAGTAGGCGAAGATGACGATGCACCAGACGTAAACCCACGTGAGCGAGTCGCCGCAGATGTCGCCGAGGATGAGCGCCGGACTGTAAACGAACACCGTGCCAACCATCATTAGCATGAACACCGAGAACACAAGCATCACCTTCTTTGTGTTTTTGCCGAGATAGACACCCACAAGCTCGGGCAGGCCGGCGCCGCCGTGACGCATGGATAGCATGCCACTGAAATAGTCGTGCACGGCTCCGGCGAAGATGCAACCGAAGACAATCCACAGATAGGCAGACGGTCCGAACTTCGCGCCCATGATGGCTCCGAATATCGGACCGGTGCCCGCGATGTTGAGAAATTGTATCATAAATGTTTTCCATCCCGGCAGAACAATGTAGTCAACGCCGTCGGCCTTGCTCACGGCAGGCGTAGGACGATTGTCGGGACCGAACACGCGCTCTACCACGCGTCCGTAAATCATATAGCCCACAATCAGGGCTATGACACTAATAAGAAAAGTTATCATAGGTAAATTTGTTTTTAGTTAAGTGTGCGGAGCACTCCGCGGCAGATTGAACATCTGTCATACAAAAGTATATATTTAATTTTTAAATGTAGAATATTTGCGCGTTTTTCTTTTGTTTTGTCAGCTCAGAAGGCGGGGACGTGGCGTGTCAGATGGTGGAATGGAGCGTAAGGGCGGCGTGTGAGGCGTCAATTTTCCGGCGGCGGACGCATAATCCGGTGTCTCTATGTTCGTTCCGGGTTGTTGACGAATATGTTTTGTCGCCGTGTTTTTATGCTTTTCATGCCGTTGTCTTGCGTGAAATCATTTATTACAGATATGAAAACTCCTCATAAGGACATTGCTTATGAGGAGCTGTATGGTGTTGTCTGTTGTAGTGCGGAGCATCATTCGTCGCGCGCTATCGACGTTGACATGAGTCTTTTGGCAAATTCCCACACTATGATTCCGCCCGCCACGCTCACGTTGAGCGAGTGTTTCGTGCCGAACTGCGGTATCTCTATGCACATGTCGGAGCGGTCCACGACTTCCTGGTTTACGCCTTTCACCTCGTTGCCCAGCACCACTGCGTAACGGCGCGACGTGTCGAGAGTAAGCCTGTCGAGCATTGTCGAGCCCTCGGCCTGTTCCACCGACGCGATGACATAGCCCTCGTCGTGCAGGCGTTTCACGGCTTCCACGGCTGTGGAATAGTAGGTCCAGTCCACCGAATCCTCGCCTCCGAGCGCCGTCTTGTGTATCTCCGCGTTGGGCGGTGTGGCCGTTATGCCGCACAGACATACGCGTTCCACACGGAAGGCGTCGCACGTACGGAACACGGCTCCCACGTTGTGGAGCGAGCGCACGTCGTCGAGCACCACCGTGAGCGGCAGTTTTTCCGAATGTTTGAACTCATCTATCGTGAGCCGTTGCATCTCTATTGTTCTGAGTTTTCTCATTTTCAGTTGTTGTTTTCAGGCAGCGAAGCCGGCGCTTAGGGTGCCGGCTTCGTCGCGTTATGTATATTTATATGGTTTTATATGTTGCCTTATGCTGTCTGACGTGTCACCATTTGATGTCCACCTTCACGCCGTCCGGGTCGTTTTCGAACTTCAGCAGCAGTGTGTTCTGGTCGTTGTCGTTCCACTGCCATGCGTCTGTCGCCGTGCCGTTGAGCTTCACGCTCTTCGGCTTCTTGGGCAGGAGAATGCGCATTACGTTCGATGTCTGAGCCGGACTCTTTGACACGAACGAGTAGCTGTTGGCTGTACGCTGCTCGTCATACTGGCGCGACGCTGCGGCAAGCACCTGTGGCTGTTTCTTGTCTTTCACTCTTGAGATGTCGAAGAGGAATGCCTGCTCGCCCGGATTTACGATTTTCTCACGCAGTACGGGCAGCTCAGGATCGAACAGATCGATGAACTTGCCTTTCAGAGTGAGCGGTTCATCGCCCGCCTCGCTCTCGTCAACGACTGCTGCAAGAGTGTAGCATCCGCGTTCGAGATAGAACGAATTCTTTATGTCGAGCTTGCCGTATGCCTCGCGCACGGTCTCCATGAGTTTGGCGTCGCCGCCTTTCTTGAGTACATACTCCTTAGGATCGTGGCGCAGTACATACACTTTGCCCTTGCCATATTCGTAGGTTCCCTCGGCAGCATCGCGCGGCATGCCCATCAACTCGAACAGATGCTCCGACGGAGTCTTGTATTCGTTGCCGTTCTGGTTCCACCATTCCAGCACGCTCTGGTACGGATCGTCGTCGCGTCCGCTGTATATCAGCTGTCCGCCGTCAGCCACCCACTGCGCGATGTGCTTGTGATATTCGGCGTCGAGCGGCTTCATGTTCGAGTAAGACATGAGCAGCACCTTGGTGTTCTTCCACGTATCGGCGTATCCAGTGTTCTCTATGTGAACCACCGAAACCGGTATTCCGCGCTTGAGAAGCGGCAGAGCCTCACCGTAGAAGTTGCTCAGCTGCGGGTCGTCATAACCCTCCACAGGTTGCGGAGAGCGCTGGAACATTAGCGAATTGGCCATGAGCACGCTCACGCCCTGCGATCCGCTCACGCGGTTGTCGGACAGAGGCATGTTGTTCAGCGTGTTTATCATCACCTGCATCTGCGTAGAGTAGAAGCGCGGGATGCGCGCCTTCTTCTTGCTGTCGGCGCTCACGCGGTAGAGTCCTTCGTATATGCGGTCGGGCCAGGGCATCACCTCGTAGTCGGCAATCTGCGGATAGAGCAGCTGCGCGGTGAATGTGGCCTGATAGTTGCGCTTATAGTCCTGCCAGTCCTTGGCGCGGTCCTCTATCGGGTCGGTGAGGAATAACATCTTGCGGCCCGTGGGTCGTGTCATCGACTCCATGCATCCGTACTCCAGAAAAGCCGTCTCGAACACCCGTTCGCGCGCCTTGCCGTTGAAGTAGTTGGGCTCGCGCGACGTGCCGGTCCAAACCTGTGCGATGTAACCGTCGCAACTGTTCATCGACGCAAGCGACGCTTCGGGCGACACTATCTGCCACTGCGAGTAGTTGAGCAGCGAGTGTGTGGGCACATAGCAGCGCACGTCCATGCCCTTCTCGCGGCCGTACTGCTTGGCGTATGTGAACGCCTCGTCGAGCGCACGGTAGTAAAGATGATATTTAAGTTTGTTCGACAGATACGTGTTCTCGGCCGACTCGTGTTGCGGCCGCCAGTCGAATCCGTAGTAATCCTTCCATTCGCGCTTGAACGCCTCGCTGTATCCGCTGCGCGCCCAGAACTCAGGTTCCTCGAGGAATATTGCGTCTATGCCGGCGTCTATCACCGGTTTGATGTGCCGTTCCTTGAAATACTTCAGATAGTTCATCGTCGGCACGATGTAGGGAATGAGATGTCCGTGCCATATAGTGTCGCCGCGCATGGTCTTCTGTCCCTCGTCCAGATGCCATTTGCCGTCCCATTTGCCGGTGAAGTAGTCCTGATAGTCTCCCCAGGCTATGCCGGTCATGAAATGCGTGGTGTATCCTCTGTCGCGCCACGACTGCACTCTCTGCCTGAAAGTCATGCGCGGGCGGTCGTTGGCTCCGTAAACCATTACGGCGTCGGCCCTGATGTCAGTCACCGGTTTCCACTGTCCTGACGTCTGGAACGTCGTTTTCTCGCGTCTCTGCTGCGCCTGCGCGCTTACAGCTATGGCTATGGCAGCCAGCGTAAAGATAATTTTTCTCATCCTCGTTGTTATTAGGTGGTTTGCTAAGTTGATGTTCGTCAGGTTGTTTCGGTCAAGATACGGAGGCTATTTCGCGCCTCCGTCCTTCTCGCTGAAAGCCAGCGCATACATGCGTATCTGCTTCACCATGGCCAGCAGACCGTTGGAGCGCGTGGGCGACAGATGTTCTTTCAGACCTATGCGGTCGATGAAATACAGGTCGGCGTCGAGTATCTCCTTCGGCGTGTGTCCGCTGAGCACCTGTATGAGTAGTGCTATGATGCCCTTCACGATGAGCGCGTCGCTCTCCGCAGTGAATGTTATCACGTTGCCGTCGTAGTCGGCCTGCAGCCACACACGGCTCTGGCAGCCGTCTATCAGGTTCTGTTCCGTCTTGTAACGCTCGTCCAGCGGCTCGAGGTCGTTGCCCAGGTCGATGAGCATCTGATACCTGTCCATCCAGTCGGTGAATCCGGAAAACTCCTCTATCACCTCGTCTTGTGCTTCATTTATTGTCATTGTCTTGTGTACGTTTATGTTTGTTTGTTACTATGATGCAAACTTAATGAATTTTTTCCAATATCCGTTCTGTTGCCGCGAATAATTGTCCTGCCGCGGCTTATGGAGGCCGTCGTTGTTGTGTTGCGGCCGATGTATGGCGTCCGCGCGTGTTGGAGGTCGGATGTCAAACACCGCCGGAAAGCCCGGAATGGACCGTGAAACCGTATATTTATACATTCTCGAAGTAAAAAATCTTGACAGAATAAATTTTCAAAATAGACGGATGAGGTGGGTAGGGAGGCGTGGTGGAAAAGTGAGAAACAGGCCGTTTCGGGTCGGATGTGATTTAACTGATGGGGGTAAAGAATGAGAGCGTTTTGCGAAATGGGCTTTATCAGGGTGCGAAATGGCCCGTTTCGTGGTGCGATATTGGGCATATCGGGGGCTGAAATGGGCCATATCAGAGGCCGAAATGGGCCATTTCGCAGGACGATAAGAAGGCGGTCGGACTGCAATAAAACGCAAGTGGCTGACTGTCAATGCCATACGCAACCCTCTCAAAACTCGCGAATTTGCGGCCGAAGAGACGGTTGCTCGAAAAAACGGGCGTATTTTCGAGTTATGGGTGAATATTTATTCATTTCCATGTCCGTATTTTCGTATATTTATTCATTTTCATACGACGTTCCCGTGTGTCTTTCGGCGCGGCGACATGGCGGTTTTTCAGACTTGTCGGGAGTCGGTTTTCGGGCGCATACATATCTTATTTCGTGCCGTAGCCATGACATTATATATTAATGTTACGTTGCTTTTCGGGCGCGTATATATATTATTTCGTGCCGTAGTCATAATATTATATATCAATGTTTTGATGTTTTTCGGGCACGCATATATATTATTCCAGTGCTTATCCGGACGTTTTGCTGACAAAAAACGGGTGCGGACGCAAATACATTTGTCAAAAAGACGTGATGTAGAAAATAATTGCGTAACTTTGCTACTGGTGTTTGCTGCGGCTTACGGTCGCAGTCTGATACAATGAAGACACACTGACTTATTACTTTCAGACAATCTTCCAGGCGCCGGAAACGGTTCTGGAGCATGTTCAAACAATGATTTCTTATGTATAAAAGCAATTATGACAAGTCGCCGGCAACGAAGATTGACGGTGAGTTGTGGAAAGGATGGGACGACATCTGCCGCGAGCTGAGGAGAAGCGTATCTGCCGGACGGTGCACGATGGTGATAGAATGTTATCAGGGAGTATATCATGACGAGCTGCGCAAAGGCTTCGAAGCGCTCCATGCCGACTGCTGGATTGACACGGCAGATCTGTTCAAACCGGTGGCCGAAATAGAGCGTATGACATATCCGTATGTAACGGACGACCGCCTGTTCGGCTATCGTTCCAACTTCTCGTATGCCGATTTTCTCGACCCGGAAAAGACCGAAGAGGTGCGTCGCAAGGTGAAGGCTGCCGATGGATTCACGGTGGTTTACGGTCACGGAGCGGCTCTGGTGGCACCCGATGCCGACCGCACGGTGTATGTGGATATGGCCCGATGGGAGATACAGCTGCGCTCGCGCCGCCACGAGATAAACGGTCTTGGCGTGGAGAATAAGGCCGAGGACGCGTCTTATCAGTACAAACGCGGATATTTCGTGGATTGGATAGTATGCGACAGACTGAAAAAACAGTTGCTCGGCAAGGCCGATTACTGGATGGATACGCACACGGCGGGCGAGCCGAAGATGATAAGAGGCAGCCTGCTGCGCGAGGGACTGGACAAGACCGCGCACCGTCCGTTCCGCGTGGTACCGTTCTTCGACCCTGCGCCGTGGGGCGGACAGTGGATGAAACGTGTGTGCGGGCTCGACCCGGAACGCCAGAACTACGGTTGGTGTTTCGACTGCGTGCCTGAGGAAAACAGCCTCTACTTCGACGTGAACGGCGTACTTTTCGAGATGCCTGCCAACAATCTGGTGTTCCACAACACCCGCGACCTGTTGGGCGGACCCGTTGAGTCGCGCTTCGGTCAGGACTTCCCGATACGCTTCGACTTCCTCGACACCATGGGCGGAGGCAACCTCAGCCTTCAGGTTCATCCCACAACGCAATACATACGCGACACGTTCGGCATATATTATACGCAGGACGAGAGCTACTATCTGCTCGATGCGAAGGAGGGAGCGACGGTGTACCTCGGTCTGAAGACGGGCGTCGATCCTGACGAGATGATAGCCGCGCTCAACGAATCGCAGGAGACGGGCCGGCCGTTCGACGCCGAGAAGTATGTCAACCGTTGGCCGGCGAAGAAGCACGACCACTTCCTCATACCCAACGGAACCATCCACTGCTCGGGCGCTGAGGCCATGGTGCTGGAGATAAGTGCCACGCCAAGCATCTTCACATTCAAACTGTGGGACTGGGGACGCCTCGGTCTTGACGGACTGCCACGGCCCATCAACATCGGACATGGGTCGCACGTGATACAGTGGGAGCGGCAGACCGACTTCGTGCGCCGCAATCTTGTAAACCACATAGAGCCGTTAGGGCAGGGCGACGGATGGCGCGAGGAGCGCACCGGACTGCATGAGAACGAGTTCATAGAGACCCGCCGCCACTGGTTCACGGGCCCTGTCACCCACAATACCGACGGAGGCGTGCAGGTGCTCAACCTCGTTGAGGGCAGAGAGGCGGTGGTGGAGAGCCCGTCGGATGCGTTCGAACCGTTCGTGGTCCACTACGCCGAGACGTTCATCATACCCGCGTCGGTGGGCGAATATGTCATCCGTCCTTACGGCGAGGCCGAGGGAACGGAGTGCGGAACGATAAAAGCCTACGTGCGCTTCAGACAATGACCGCCGGCCATAAACCGATAACAAAAACCGTAACATTATGAAAACACAATATCCTATAGTCATGACGCTGGACGCGGGAGGCACCAATCTGGTGTTCTCCGCCAGCCGTGGACCGGAGGAGATAGTCGCTCCCGTGACGCTGCCTTCGGTCACCGACAATCTGGACAAGTGTCTGGAAGTCATCAGAAAGGGCTTTGAGACGGTGCGCTCACTGCTGCCCGAACCGCCCAAAGCCATCAGTTTCGCCTTTCCCGGACCGGCCGATTACGAGGCAGGCATCATAGGCGCCCTGCCCAATTTCCCCGCTTTCCGCGGTGGTGTGGCGCTCGGTCCGTTTCTTGAGGACCATTTTGGCATTCCCGTATTCATCAACAACGACGGCTGTCTCTTCGCCTATGGTGAGGCGTTGGCAGGCATGCTGCCTGAGGTGAACGCCCGTTTGCAGGCCGCCGGCAACTCGCGCCGCTACAGGAATCTTGTCGGTGTGACGCTGGGCACAGGCTTCGGAGGCGGCGTAGTGATAGACGGCGAGCTGCTGCGTGGCGACAATCAGGTGGGCGGCAATCTGTGGTGCATGCCTAACAACAGGCATGAGGGCATGATAGCCGAGGAAAGTGTGAGCATACGCGCCATACAACGGATATACGCTTCGCTCACCGGCGACCGCTCACCACTCACTCCCAAGGACATATTCGACATAGCCGAAGGCACCCGCGAGGGTGATGCCGAGGCAGCGAAAGCCGCTTTTGCCGAGCTGGGTGAGGTGGCAGGATACACCATCGCGGCGGCAGTGACGCTGATAGACGGCCTTGTCGTAATAGGCGGAGGACTGGCGGGAGCATCCAAATATATACTTCCCGCGCTGATGAAGGAGCTCCGCGCCGAAACTGGAACGTTCGCCGGAGCGCGCTTCAACCGCCTCATTGCGAAGCCGTATAATCTGGAAGACCCTGCCGAGGCGGCCGCTTTTCTTGAGAACAGCAGCAAGATGGTGACAGTGCCGGGCACCGACCGCACCGTGGAATACCACACCGACAGCCGCATAGGCGTCGCCGTCTCGCGTTTGGGAGCAAGCCGTGCCATCGCGCTCGGCGCATATTGGTTTGCCGTGAGTGAATTGAAGAAGAAAGGATTATTATAAAAACGAAGTATAAGACTATGAAAAAGATAATATCGGGACTGTTGTTCCTTGGCGCCGTATTGATGAATTGCTCCACCGCCGGCGCACGTCCTCACGAGGACTGGACCAGATATGTGGAGCCGAGAATAGGAACGGCGCACTGCCGTTGGTTTCATTTCGCACCCGGTGCAATGCCTTTCGGACTGGCCAAGCCGGGCCCTTCCACCAACGGAAGTCTCGGCAACCCGTCGGGATGGGAGGCCACAGGATATGACTATCGTGAGAATACGATAGAGGGATTTCCGTGTCTTCACGAGTTCCAGGTGGGCGGAATTGTGCTCATGCCTACCAAAGGCAGACTCGTCACTGTGCCCGGTCTGCCAACCGACAAGGAGAAGAAAGGCTACCGCTCGCGCTTCGACCGCAAGAACGAAGTAGCTACGGCGGGCTACTACTCGGTGCTGCTCGACGACTATGATATAAAGGCCGAGGTTACGGCTACGCCGCGTGTGGCGTTCCAGCGGTTCACTTTCCCGGCAGGAAAGGACAACCACATACTGTTCAACATCGGAAACCGGCAGGGCGAAAGCGGCGCTGTGAAGGATGCTTACGTGCGCTACACTGCCGACGGACGTGTGGAAGGATGGGTCATAACAGAGCCTGAGTATGTGAAGAAATATCAGCCCGGAGCCACCGTTCCGCTCTATTTCTCGGCCGTTATGGACAGCAAACCGGCCGCATACGGCAGCTACAACGGTGAGAACCAACAGCCGGGAGCAGGCGAAAGCAAGGGCGTCGGCGCAGGAATGTATTTCACCTTCGCTATGGACAAGACCGAACCGGTGACCGTGAAGATAGGTCTTTCGTACACATCTGTGGAGAACGCCCGCGCCAATCTGACGGCAGAGGCGGAGAAAATGACGTTCGACAAGGTGCGCGAACAGTCGCACAAGACGTGGAACGAATATCTGGGACGCATCGAGGTGGAGACTTCGAAGAATGATGATAAGGTGAAATTCTACACCGGACTGTATCATGCGCTGCTCGGCCGTGGACTGGCGAGCGACGTGAACGGTGCTTATCCGCGCAACGACGGCACCGTCGGGCTGCTCCCTATGAAGGACGGCAAGCCGCTGTACAACGTATATAACACCGACGCGGCGTGGGGAGCGCAGTGGAATCTGTCGCAGTTGTGGATCCTGGCTTATCCCGAATATATGTCGCAATATGTCAGTACGCACCTACAAGAATACAAGGACACGGGATGGCTCGCCGACGGTCTGGCCAACAACCGCTACGTCTCGGGCGTTGGCACAAACCTTTTGAGCACCATAATCGCCGCTGCCTATGAGTGCGGCATACGCGACTTCGACACCAAACTGGCGTATGAGGCGTGTCTGAAAAACGAACTCGACGGTGAGAACCGTCCGCTGGGAGCAGGCAAGGCCACCACGGCCGACTTCCTGAAATACGGATATGTGCCCCACCGCGACCGCGGAGAGGAGAACGCCGACACCTATTCGTTCTCGGCATCGCACACACTGGAGTTCTCTTACAGCGCGTGGGTGATGGCGCAGTGGGCGAAGAGCATCGGCGACAAAAAGAATTATGACCGGCTGATGTATCTCTCCAAAGGATGGGAAAGACTGTACGACACGTCGTGCGGCTTCATCCGTCCGAAGAAGGCCGACGGCAAATTCATCGACAACTTCAACCCGATGGAAGTGTGGCGCGGTTTCCAGGAGGGCAACGCATGGCAATACACGTTCTATGTTCCCCACGATGTGAAGGGGCTGGTGGCAAAGGTCGGTGCGGACGTATTCAACGCGCGGCTCGACAGCATCTTCACTCTCTCGCAGAAAAAGATATTCAGCGGCGGAACGGAAGTGGGCGCGTTTGCCGGTCTTCAGACCTTATACAATCAGGGCAACCAGCCGTGTCTGCACATATCGTGGCTGTTCAACGAGGCCGGCCGCCCCGAGCTCACGCAGAAATGGGTGCGCGCCATACTCAACGAATTCTACGGAACAGACGGCATACACGGCTATGGCTACGGTCAGGACGAAGACCAGGGCCAGCTCGGAGCGTGGTATGTCATTTCGTCAATGGGTCTGTTCGACGTGAAGGGACTCACCGACACCAACCCGTCGTTCAGTCTTGGAGCACCTCTTTTTGACAAGATAACCATACATCTCAACAAGAAATATTATCCCGGCCGCACATTCACGATAACCACCGAGGGCAACACGGGCAGCGATGCCTACGTGAACAGCTATGTGCTCAACGGCAAACGTATTGACGGAGTGCACCTGCCGTTCAGTGATGTGGTGAAGGGCGGCAAGCTGGAAGTGATGATGGGCAAGGCCGTTAAAAACTGATGAGTCATGGGAAAGAACAGTGAATATTCGTGGCTGAGGCTTCTCCCGATTCTTTTCGGGTTCTTTGTCATGGGCTTTGTCGATGTGGTAGGCATTGCCACAAACTATGTGAAGAAGGACTTCATGCTGTCCGACACGCTTGCCAATCTCATTCCCATGATGGTGTTCCTGTGGTTTGTGGTGTGCTCCATACCCACGGGCATAATGATGAGTTGCATAGGCCGTCGCAACACAGTGCTGCTGTCGATGGCCATGACGGCCGTGGCAATGATAATGCCGCTGTTGTCCTACAGCTTCACCTGTGCGCTCATGGCCTTCGCCCTGCTGGGAATAGGCAACACGATACTGCAAGTGTCGCTCAACCCTATGGTGACTCAGGTGGTCGCCGGCGACAGAGTGGCAAGCGTATTGACGCTCGGTCAGTTTGTTAAAGCCATCTCCTCGTTCCTCGGTCCGGTGATAGCCGGTGTGGCGGCATCGTTCTTCGGCAACTGGAAACTCATATTCGCGGCCTATGCCGTCGTCACGGTGCTGGCCGGTCTGTGGCTTCTGTTGTCCATCGAACGCGACACTCCGGAGAAGGAACAGACCGCAAGTTTCCGCTCGGCGGTGTCGTTGTTCACCGACAAAATCATACTTTTGCTTTTCATCGGCATACTCGCCATCGTGGGCATCGACGTGGGTTTGAACACGAGCATCCCCAAACTGCTCATGGAGAAAGCCGGTCTGCCGCTGAGTGAGGCAGGACTGGGCACGAGCCTTTACTTCGTGGCGAAGACCGTAGGCACCTTCGCCGGCACGTTCATCCTTGCCAGGATTGCCGGCAAACGCTTCATGCGCGTCAGCATGGTGGTGGCTGTTGTGGCGTTCGTGGCAATGCTTTTCGTGCACGAGTTGTGGCTGTTGTCGGTGCTCATCGTTGTTGTGAGCTTCGCGTGTGCAAACGTCTTCTCCATCATCTTCTCCTACGCGCTCCAGTACAAGCCCGCCAAGGCCAACGAGATATCGGCGCTCATGGTGATGGGAGTGTCGGGCGGAGCGGTCGTAATGCCCTTCATGGGTATGCTGTCCGACGCGTTCGGGCAGGTGGCAGGTCTCATTCCGCTGCTCGTCTGCATGGTTTATCTGCTGTGGACCACGGGAAAACTGGGTAAGTGACGGTCTTTTGCGGAGCGCGCTGCGTGTATGCTTACGGAGTGAATTCGACAAGATGAAGACATCAAGTACCGAAATATAAAAAAACGAAAAACGGAGTAGGAGATGTTAAATAATCGCGGCGGAAATCGCGGAAAAATCGCTTCGGAGCGTACCGGGAGCCGTTTGGCGCGAAAAAACGTGGATTTTCTGATTATGCGTAATACTCTGACATTCAGCCGCTTATACCATAACGCTTTTTGACTGATATTTTTCTATATTACAAGATGGCCTGTTTCAGCTTATGAAACGGGCCATTTTGTGTGCTGATAAAGTCCATATCACACCCTGAAACAGTCCATATCATGCCCTGAAACAGTCTTTATCGCACCCTGAAACAGGCTCTTTCGCAAAGCCGTCTGCCCACGATTGTTTCGCCATTCGGTCCGGCCTGGCTGTTAGAGGCGTGTTTGCCGGTCCGTGATTTTCTGTAAGGAGAAAAAGGAAACGTTAAATGAATCTCTCTGAATGCAAACAGATGTTAAAATAAATTTGCAAAAATCTGCGCAGCGCGGGTGGTGTTGGGAATGGCGCGAAAGGCTGTTTCCGGCTTTCGGTATATCCATGATGAACAGCCGTATGTGTTATCTTTCATGGCATAATGGTATCGGGCGTAATGTGCGCGGGGATTTATGTATTAATGAACATCAAAGTAATAGATAGCGGTTTCCGTTTGTGCGGTATTGAAAAGATGCGTTCACGAGATGTGAAAGCCGGAAACGAAAAATGCATGCGCCGCTGCTTATGATAGCATAACGGCGCATGCAGTCTTATGTTATGGTGTGCGGACTGTTCCGCTCAGTTTTTGTTTTCCACCTTTACCAGCTTGAACAGCTTGTCGCTCGGACGCACCTTGTCCGGCACACGGAACGACACACGTGTGCCTTTCTGCGCTGTCTGCACGGCGTGAGTGTCGTCGTGAATCTCCTCAACGGTGACATACATCACTCCTGTCGTAGGACCTGTTATGAGCATCTGGTCGCCTACGGAGAACTCGCAGGCCTCGCATGAGAACTCAGCCACACCGAGTTTGGAGAAGTATTTCACTCCGCGGCCCACGTAAACCTTGCGTTCGGTGGCGTTTGAGCCGTAGTTCTTGTTCCATTCGCCCAGGCGCTGGCCCTGATAGTAGCCGTCCCAGAATCCGCGGTTGAAAACTGTGGCGAGCCGTTCGTCCCATGCGTCCTTTTTCTCTTCGGTGAACGTGCCTTCGAGAACGGCCGCGATGGCTTCCTTGTAGCACTTCACCACGTTATATACATACTCCGGTCCGCGTGCGCGTCCCTCAATCTTGAACACCCTCACGCCGGCCTTCATCATGCGGTCGATGAAACGTATGGTCTTCAGGTCCTTCGGACTCATGATGTACTTGTTGTCTATCTCGAGCTGACATCCCGTCTCGTTGTCGGTCACGGTGTACGAGCGGCGGCATATCTGCATGCATTCGCCGCGGTTGGCGGAGCGTCCCGTGTTGTCGAGACTCATGTAGCACTTGCCGCTAACGGCCATGCACAGCGCGCCGTGGCAGAACATCTCTATGCGCACCTGTTCGCCTTTCGGTCCGCGTATGTCCTGTTCCTCTATCTGGCGGTGTATCTCAGCCACCTGGTTCATGTTGAGTTCGCGCGCCAGTACAACCACGTCGGCGAACTGGGCGTAGAACTTCAGTGCCTCGACATTGCTTATGTTGAGCTGTGTGGAGAGGTGCACCTCCACGCCTTTCTTGTTGCAGTAGGTCATCACGGCCACGTCGCTGGCTATCACTGCGGTGATGTTCGCCTCGTGTGCGGCGTCGATTATCCGGTGCATTGTGTCGATGTCCTCGCCGTAGATTATCGTGTTCACCGTGAGATAACTCTTTATGCTGTGCTCGGCACAGGTGGCGGCAATCTCGTGCAGGTCGTCGATGGTGAAGTGGTTTGCCGAGTGCGATCGCATGTTGAGCTGTTCCACGCCGAAATAAACCGAGTCGGCTCCGGCCTGTATGGCAGCCGCCAGACTTTCGCGTGAGCCCACGGGAGCCATTATTTCAAAGTCGTTGATTGTATGTTCCATAGCGTTTATGGGAAGAATGAATTGTTATTGCCTGATTTATAAAGACATACCGGCGCCGCAGCCGGCATTTCATGAAAAGTGCCCACCGTTAAGGTCGATGGGCATACCTGATGTTTTCACAACGGAATAATCCTTATTGTGATTTGCTTAAAATTCTTGGTGCAAATATACGAAAAAAACAAATACCGTATGCTTTTTCGCTTATTTTATTGTCGCCGCAGTGCGCAGTTGTGGCGTTTTGTGCATTTTGGTGCGGTGTGCGGCGGCTTCCGTGGCAGTGAAGGGGTGCATGTACTGCTGATGCGGAGGCGATTCAGGGTGTCGGAACAACCGGGCGTATGGTGCCGTCGGCATTGAATTCCAGACGGTCGATGCACACTTCGCGGTGCGTTCCCGGCGAGTCGTTCAGATAGTTGCGGTTGATGCGGTGATAGACGATGAGCCATTCGTCGCTTTCCGGCAGGCATATCACCGAGTTGTGTGCCGTTCCGTATATGCCCTGCTCAGGCTTCTGGTTGAGCACTACCGGCTGTTCGGCCACCTCTATCGGGCCGAGCGGCGAGCGTGATGTGCCGTAAGCCACATGATAGTTGGGCGAGCCGGTGTCATCGACCGACCACATGAAGTAATATATTCCGTTGCGATAGAACACATACGGTGCCTCGCGGTAGGCATAATCCTGAAGCGTTCCGCCCTGCGGAGTCATCACCGTGAGAGTATTTTTCTTTATCGATATCATGTCCTTGTTGAGCTCCGCGCCGGCCATGTAGCCGTTGCCCCAGTACAGATATGATTTTCCCGACACCGGATCGGTGAACACATCGACATCTATCTGCTGCCCGTAACCCACCGGTGAATCGGTTATCATCGGCTTGCCTGAGTCCTTGAACGGTCCTGTGGGTGTATCGCCTGTGGCCACGCCTATCTGTTTGCCCTTGCCGTCCTTGGAGTTTCCGCTGTAATAGAAGAAATATCTGTACCGGCCTTTTATCTTTTTCTCGATGATGCACGGTGCCCATGCGTTGCCGTCGGCCCACACGGCGTCGCCCGCCTTCAGGTCTAGCACGGTGCCCGCTTCGGTCCAGTTGCGGGTGTCGGACGACTCGAACACAGTGAAATGAGCGCCGCCCCAGCCCGGCACGCCGTCGGTAGTGGAGTAGATGTAGTAGCGGCCGGTCTGTTCGGAATAGAGAATCTCAGGGTCGGCATGAAATCCGGTGAGTACTGGGTTGCGCGGAATGGTGACGCCTTCGGGAAGTCCCCACTTGTCGGTGAGGCGCTTCATCTCGTCGCGTGTGACGGCCATCACTGTGCCGTGGCGCGGATGGAAGTCCATCGTAACCTTGCTGTCTATTGCGCGGAAATGTTCCAGGTCGGTGGTTTCGGTGAACTGGTAGCGGCCGCTTGTATAAAGATCGTACATCAGTATGTACTTATCGGCGCCCGACAACTTGAATGTTCCCGCGCCCTCCACGGCCTGATCGGTCTGCTGTTTGTAGTCGGGGCTTTCGGTCCAGCAGCCGGATGTCAGTTCATTGGTTACGGCAACTTTTATTCCGTTGCCGTGTCCTTCGGTCTTGTAGAACAGATGATATTTTCCGTCCTTATACACAATGTCGCCGTCGATGCACGACTTGCGGTCGGCGGGGATGAACAACGGACGCGGCTCGCCCGTAAGTCCGGTGAACGAGTCGTTGGCATATGCGTAATAGATGATGTCAGGTCCGTCGCCATGCTTCATCGACCAGTATATCATATACTTGCCCGCCTTGTGGTCGTATATGGTCTGCGGTGCCCACACACGCTTCAGATCGTCCTGTCCTTCGTAGGTCTGTTGTATGTTAATGACGGAGTGCGACCAGTTGATGAGGTCTTCCGACTTGAGCAGAACCATGGCGCGGTTGGAGTCCCATCCGTTGGCCGACACCATGTCGGTGGCCACCATGTAGAACGTATGACCGTCCTCGCCGCGCAGGATGTGCGGGTCGCGCACTCCGCCTGTGGAGCTGATGACCTTCGAGTCGATCACCGGGCGGCCGCCGTTGAGCTTGTGCCACGACAGTCCGTCGTTGCTAAGGGCGAAGCAGATGGCCTCCTGGCTTATGTCGTTGCCTGTGAAATAAACAAAAAGATAGCCGGCCATATCCTTTTCCTCAACGGCTGCCGTGCGTGCGGTGGCCGTTGTCAGAGAGACGATGGCCGCAATCATGACGAATATTTTTTTTCTTATCATATGCTGTTTTTAGTTGTTTCAGTTTCATGTATGGCCGCATGTGTGCGGCCTTATGCCGTTGTCAATATACGAATATACGGTAGTCCTTGGTCAGTCCGGCGGCGTCCTGCAAGGTGGCGGGCAGATACTCCAGCGCGCCGATGGTCTGTTCGGCACCCATGTCGATGACGAGCAGATGAGGCATTGATGCTCCGTAGGCAGTGCTCCACCATGTGGATTCCTGAAGGTCGAACGCCTTGTCGCCCGTGTGGTTGCCGTTGTCGGCGTCCTCGCTGTCGGCATATTTCGTGCTCCATGAGCTGCGGTCGATGCGTCGTCCGTCGGTGTCCAGCACGTAGATTTCGGCTATTGCCGCCATCTCGCTGCCGTCGTGGGTTGACGAACACTCAATGGCCAGATAGCGTCCGCGTGCCGGCGTGTTGAATTTGATGGTCTGCCATGCGCGGCTCTGTGCGAACCGGCCCGTCGCTGCGGGCGTTGCCGAGTTGAGGTCGGGGCGGTCGCCCGGATTGTTGTGGCGGTTGCTCTTCTCCAGTTGCAGCTTGTCGAGTTCGGGACGGTCCTGTCCCCATGTCTCAGGCTTGGACGGTCCGGTCACGTCGAGCACCACTATCTCGTTGCGTCCTTTCTTCAGCCAGCATCCCGGTACGTAGAGAGTTTGTTGCGGGCCGATGCTCCAGAAGCGGCCGATGGCGTGTCCGTTCACATAGACGAGGCCCTTGCCCCATGTCTCCATGTTGATGAACGTGTCGCCGGTTTTCTTCAGATTGAAGAAGCCGCGGTAGTATCCGGCGCGCGAATCGAGCTTCAGTCCCATCGACTCACCGTCATTGCAGCGCGTGAAGGCGCGCAGAGCGTGGTCGTAGGAGTCGGGCAGGGTGCGCATGGTCCAGTCGTTCAGTTTCCACGTCACGTCGTCGCCATCGACGTTGGCCATTATGGTGACTTCGCCGGTGAGTCCCTTGAAGTCTTTTATGGCGCGGCCGAAGTTGATGCGTCCCATGCCTTCGACAACGATGTCGAGCCGACTGCCACGGCTTACTGGCGGCAGACTGACTGTCGTCTCGTTGCGCACGCGGTCGGTGCGACCTATGTAGCGGCCGTCCACATAAACCATGGCGTAGTCGTGAGCGTCTTTCATGGCGAGCGTGGACGGTGTGTTTATCTCAGGCAGAGAGGTGGAGTAGATCACCGTTCCCCAGCCCATGTCAAGTTCCTCGAAGGTCAGAGGACTGCGTGCGGCGCACATACTGTCGGTGCCGAACACCAGGGGCGCGTACTCGTTGAGGCTGAAGCGCGGAATGCTTATCAGCTCTGCGGCAGGTCGTGGTACGGCAGGCAGACGCTTGTCGGAGTATTTCGCCATCGTGCGGCGCAGCTCGTAGTATTTTGGTGTGGCCTGTCCATATTCGTTGATGGGCGCGTCGTAGTCGTAGGATGTCACGTCGGGAGCGAATCCCGGTGAGTTTGCGCCTGCCCAGTGGCCGAACGATGTGCCGCCGTGGGTCATGTAGAGCGAGAACGAAATGCCTTTGGACAACATCTCGTCTATGCCTGCCACCATTGCCGATGCGGGGCGGGTCTCGTGGCGGGCGCCCCACTTGTCGAACCATCCGCTCCAGAACTCCGAGCACATCAGCGGCGACTCAGGCCGCAATTCGCGCAGACGGCTGAACTGACTGTCGATGTCGGAGCCGGTGCCGAAGTTCATTGCCCACACCAGATCGTCCAGTCCGTTGAGTGTGAAGTTGCTCGCCCAGTCACACTGGAAGAGCGTAACCTTGTCGAATCCCGACCTGCGCACGATGTCGCGTATGGCACTTACGTAAGCCTTGTCCTCACCGTAGGAGCCATATTCGTTCTCCACCTGCACCATGATTATCGGTCCTCCGTTCTGAATGGTGAGCGGAGCGAGCTGTTCGCCCACCTTCGCCATGAACTTGGATACGCGGTCTATGAAGTAAGGGTCCTGCTCGCGCAGACGTATATCCTTCTTCTTGAGCAGCCACCAGGGCAGTCCGCCCATCTCCCACTCGGCGCAAACGTAAGGTCCGGGGCGCACTATGACGTACATGCCGTTCTTCTGTGCCAGGCGGCAGAAGGCTGCGATGTCGTTCTGTCCGGTGAAGTTGAATTCGCCTTCACGCTGTTCGTGTATGTTCCAGAACACGTAGAGGCAGATGGTGTTCATGCCGAGCGCGCGACACATCTTGATGCGGTGCTCCCAGTAAGGGCGCGGAATGCGCGGATAGTGCAGTTCGGCAGCCTTCACCACGAAGGGTTTGCCGTTGAGCAGAAACGTCTTGTTGCCGGCTGTGAACGTACCGCCATTGTTGTCAGCGGCGCATGTCGTGCGACCCGCGAGCGCCATTAAGGCCGCGAGCAGCAGTGTGCGTAGAAAGGATGGTTTCATCATGTCAGTATTCAGATTTTGTATTTCCGTGTCAAATGGTGTTTATATATGTTTTCCGGAGGTTTAAGGATGAGTCCCGGAAAGCGCGTCACGACGTGCCGCAATGAGTGTTGCCGCTGTTGGCGGACGAAGCGACATGATTGCTGCAAAGTTAGTGTTTTATTTTAAAATACACAAACCGGCTTTTTCAATCGCGATTTCCTGCGTGCGGTTCTGTGGCAGTGGAGTATCACGCATGGCGGCAATGGAATTGTGACATCACATCGTGGACATGACATGAGGCGTGTTTGCCGGTCGCAGTCGGCGGAAGATAATAAAGCGCAAACGATACCGGAAACTGTATATTTATACATCTCCGGCGGTAAAATATTTTGACAATAAAAATTCTCAAAATAGAAAGCGGAGCTCAGCGAAATGGGCTTTATCAGACAGATGTCTCTTTAGCGAACCGTGATATTATCCTTCCCGAATGACATAAAAGATAAGACGACTTTGCGAAACGGGCTTTATCGCGGTCTGATATGGGCTTTGTCAGGGCACGATATTGGACATATCAGTGCATGAAATGGGCAATATCGGAGGCTGAAACGGGCCATATCGCAACGCGGTACGAAGACTATAGGATTGCTGGAAAGTGCAAGTGACTGACATTCAATATGATGCGTAACCCTCTCAAAACTCGCAAATTTGCGAGCGAGGAGGCAGTTGCTCGAAAAAAACGCCGTATTTTCGGGTTACGGTGAATATTCATACATTTTGCGATGTGCATTATTGCATATTTATGCAAAAACATTAATGGATGATGAGGTGTGTATTCAAGGCGCAGGATGTCGTATTAAGGATATTGTAAAAGGTGGATTGCACCAGTGTCAGACGTCCTTAATATTCTCCGTGTCAAGTGTTAATGACTGTCCCGGACGGTGCCGTCGTCATCGGAAAAACATAGCTTCAGGACCGAAACGGATAAGACAAAAGCAGGAGGAAAAGCACTGATTGTTTTCCTCCTGCCATGATCGTGTATGACATTACATCACGCCAGATGCAGTCATTTCTTTATTATCTTCGACGTCTTTGTGTCGTTCTGTGTCTCCACAGTGAGCAGATATATTCCCTTTCCTACGGAAGATATGTCGAACGTGTCGCTGTTGTTTCCGGCGGTCTTCACAAGGTTGCCCGCCATATCGTTGAGCGTGAGGCTCACCACCGGCTCGCTGCTTTTGATGTGGAGCAGTCCGTCGGTTGGATTGGGATACACTTTGATTCCGGAGTCTTCTGCCACCTCGTCTATCTTGGTGGAGATGTTAGTGCTGAACGAGTACTGACCCGAACCGAGAGTGAATACAGCCTTGCCGTCGGCAGTGCCCTCATACTTGACACCTTCGGCCTCTTCGGCCGGTATCTCACCTTCATACACCGTGTTGCCGTCGGCCACAGGCATGAGCAGTTGGGCGGTGGTGTTGGCCGGAACGGTGACTTTGTATGTGAATGATCCGTCGGCTCCGAGCTGCCATGCGCTCTTTATGCTGCCGTAGTTTGAAGCCACTGTCGCGTCGACGCTGGTGATGCGGTCCTGTCCCTGAGGCAGTGTGGTGCGGGTGTCGGGATAGGGCTGTAATATGATGTGCTTGAAGCCCACATTCTGCTCGTCGGCCTCTATGCCGGCCATGTATCTGTACATCCACTCTGCCACTGCTCCGTAAGAATAGTGGTTGAAGGAGTTCATGGATATGTCCTTATGGAATCCGGTCTCCTTGGTGTACGAGTTCCAGCGTTCCCATATAGTTGTCGCGCCCTGATCCACGCTGTAGAGCCATGACGGACAGTTGCGCTGGAGCAGCAGGTTGTATGCCTTGTCTATGAGTCCCACCTGTGAGAGTGTGGTGTTGATGATGCCCGTACCTACGAATCCGGTGTTGAGCGTCTCGTTGTTTGAGCTTATGGCACGTGCGAGCGCCTTGATGGTGGCCTGTTCAGATGCCTCGTCGGGCAGTAGTCCGAAGCGCAGTGCGAGCAGATAACCAGTCTGAGTGCGCTGTGTGGGCATGTTGTTGCTGATGTAGCGTGTGGCGAACTCTTTCTTTATGTTGTTGTAGAGTTCCTCATATTCGGCTGCCTTGATGGCATATTCGTCGCCTGGTGCCGTGCTGAGAGCCTGCGACATCTTGCTCATGAGCATTGCGTCGTAAGCATAGTAGCATACGCTGACATAGCGTGAGTCGGTCGGAACGAACGATACCCAGTCGCCGTATGATGTGCCGGCACCCTGATACTTGTAGCCGTCGCCGGCCTGTGCTGCCAGCCAGTCCATGTATTTCTCCATCGACTCATAGTTCTCCTCGATGATGCTCTTGTCGCCGTGCATGAGATAAGTGGTCCATGGTACGATGATGCCTGCGTCGCCCCATGCGCCGTTGCCGTAGCCCACCCAGGCTATTGGAGCCACGTCGGGATAGGCACCGTCCGAACGCTGGCTGTCGCGCATGTCGCCCATGAACTTGTGGTAGAAGGCGGCGGTGTTGGCGTTGTAGGCAGCCGTGCGGCAGAATATCTGCGTGTCGCCTGTCCATCCGAGTCGTTCGTCGCGCTGCGGGCAGTCTGTCGGCACGCTCATGAAGTTGCCGCGCTGTCCCCAAATGACGTTGCTGTAGAGCTGGTTCACGGCGTCGTGGCTTGTTGTGAGCGACGAGCCTTCCTCGTTGTCGGCACCTACGACAAGTCCCTCGATGCCGGTTATCTCGATGTCGTCGCCTGCGGTGAGCTCGCAGTAGCGGAATCCGTAGTAGGTGTTGGTCGGGCTGTAGGTCTCGCCTTCCTCGTCGCCGCGGAGCGTGTAGTACATCGAGGCCTTTGCCGTGCGCAGGTTGATGAGATACAGGCTGCCGCCGGGGCCGTCGTCGCCACGGTTGGTGTCGCCCTTGTCGTTGAGCATCTCGCTGAAGCGTCCGCGCAGAGTGCAGCCGGCCTTACCCTTGACGTTCACTCTCACCCAACCTACCATGTTCTGTCCGAAGTCGTAGATTACGGTCTGTCCTTTCTTCAGTGTGACTGGCGAGTTGCCGCTTATCTCGGACACTACGTTCACCATGCCATAGGCAGTGCCTGTCTGTTTCACGCCTTCGTAGATGGTGATGTGTTCAGGCTGGCGTGTCAGCGATGTGCGTATGCGTGCCGCCGGACCTTCGAATGCGCATATCTCGCCGGTGAAGTCGCGGCTCGACGCCGTGGCGTGCCATGCCGACTGGTCGTATCCGGCCTCTTTCCAACCGTCCTCGAGAGTGGCGTTGTAGGTCTCGCCGTTGTATATGTCGCCCTTGCGCAGCGCGCCGTTGTTTGATGTTGCCCATGAGTTGTCGGTCACGATGGCCTCCTTAGAGCCGTCGGCATATTCGATGACGAGCTTCGCCATGAATGCCACAGGCTTGTCGCCGTATTGTCCGTGGGCGATGCCTCCGGCCCAGTAGCCAGACGTTACGGTCGCTCCGATGGCGTTGTCGCCTTCTTTGACGAGTGTGGTGACGTCGTGTGTGTTGTAGAATACCTTCTTTGCATAGTCGGTCCATCCCGGTTTCAGCTCGTCGTAAACGGTCGTTCCGTCGTCCTGAACGTGACCCACACGTGTGCCGTTGATATATACGTCGTATATGCCGAGGGCAGAGCTGTAGAGCTTGGCCGACTTCACGGGTGCCTTGGCCGTGAACTCTTTCCTGAACATCGAGGCCGCTCCCATGGTGCTCTCCATGAATCTCTGCTCGCCGCTTGCTACGGCCACATAGAGCTGTCTGGAGCCGTCGTGCTCCTCAATGGTGCCGTCGAACAGCGGAGCGTCGCCCTCGAAGTCCTCAGACAGGCGCACGGTCTCGGTGCCGTCGGCATTGATTGTCGTCACTACCACATTGTCGGCATAGGCCGGACCTTCGTCATCTACGTGTGCGCGGAAGCCTACGTAGCCATCGACAATCTTCTCAGAGGCGGTGTATGTATCGACAAGCTGTTTGTCGATGTAGGTGTTCACCACGTTTCCTGTCACCTCAATGCGCATGCGGTGAGGCTTGCCGAGTATCTCGTCCTTGGTGAACGCGTCTATGCGTGTGTCGCTGTATGAAGGTGTAGAGCTGTTGTTGTACACATGGCGGCGTATTGCCGGATAGTCGTAGTCCTTGCAGTTGAGCGCCCACATGTAGTAGTTGTTCGAGGCGGTGTATGCGAACACCACAGCCACGTTGCCCTTCATGAGAGTGATGTCAGACTCTATGGCGTAGCCGCTGTTGTCGTCTGATGTCGTCTCTTTCTGCCATGCGAACACAGAGTTCACCACACCCTCCATGCGCAGTTGTCCGTCTGTCACTGTGCCATTGTCGAAAGCGTAGTTGTCGGCGTTGGCAAAGTCCTCGCTGAAGAGGGCCTTTCCGTTGGCTGTAACCTTGATGTTGTCCCACAGCGCAATCTCCGGATCGCTGTTCTTCTCGCCCATGTCGGCGCGCAAGCCGAGCTTGCCATAGGCGAAGTCGCCCTCGCGGTCGTCTATGAGTATGTCGTTGATATAGGTGCGGGCACGTTTGCAGTTGTCGTAAACCTCTATGCGCAGATGGTATGTCTCGTTGTTCTTCAGATCGACGATGCCTGTCAGGTCCTTGTTCTCAAGACACTCGCCGCCCGGATTCCAGCGGTGAGGGCGGAAACGGGGATAGTCGCCCTCGGTGTTGAACTGCCACATGTAGAAGTGTGACTGGTCTGTCGCGGCGAAGCACAGACCGGCTGCCACTTGCGAGATGTTGAAGTCGGCGGTTATGGTGTATTCCGTTATGTCGGCGGTGTCGGTATCTTTCTGCCAGCAATATTGTTCTGTACCATATCCCTCGAAGTAGAGACGGCCGTCTCTTACAACGCCTGCCGTGAAGGTGGTGTTGCCTTCTGAGAAGTCTTCGGAGAAGACAGACACGCCATCGACGCTCACGTTGAAGTCGTCGTAGTAGGCAGCCTCATATAGATTTTCGGTGTATTCGGAGCGTGCGGCACGGAAACCGAGACGTCCGAAGGGGAAGTCGCCGCGGCGCTCGTCTATCAGTATGTCGTTGATATAAGTCTTTGCGAGCATGCCGTTTTCGGTAATGTCGATGCGGAGGGTGTATTCCTCGTTGTCCTTCAGGTCGATTATGCCCGTCAGGTCAACGTCCTCAAGACACGTCGGAGTGTTGTTCACCCAGCGGTGAGGACGGAAGCGTGGATAGTCGCCCTCGGTGTTGAACTGCCACATGTAGTAGTTGTTCTCGTCGGTCATGCCGAAACACAGTCCGGCAGCCACCTGGGCAATCTCGAACTTGCAGCTTATGGAATAGTCGGAAATCTCGTCCTCGTCTATGTATCCGAGCGGATTGTTGGAGTATTTTATCCATTTCGCTCCGTCCCATCCTGTGCCCATGAGTCCGGTTTCGAAGTAAGCCTTCTCTGTAGAGGTGGCTTCGTTGCCTTTGTTGTCGGTCACTGTCACCTTCCAATAGTAGCGCGTTGACGGCGCGAAGGTGTAGTCGGGACTGATCATCACCGACTGGTCTGACTCAACGATGCCTGAGTCCCACACGATGTTGGAGCAGTCGCTGTCGCTGCACACCATGATGCGGTAGCTCTTCTGCATCACTCCGCGCTCGTCCGAGTTCAATATCCAGCTGAACGTCGGCGCCTTGTCTATGCCCACGGGATTGGTGAGCGACAGGGTGCGCAGCTTTTCCACAGTAAGAGCTTGAGCCACCCCTGCGAATAATACACTTAGTAGCAGCAACCATAGTCTTGGGTTGCCTGATGAGAAAACGGTTCGTCTCATAGTTGTTTGTTTAGTGAATAATATGAAAGTGAATAATAAGTTTATTATCGTCAGTATATGTGTATATGCGTTTCATGCACCGTGTGCCGTCGTCATACCACATCAGTATAGTCTTCGTAGGTTCTTCCTCCCGTGGTCTTTTACCGTTCCGGGTGGCAGGATAGTGTTGCTGTGTCTTTTTTACGCGCCACATGCGCAGCGGCATAGTGGCTGTATGTCAGATTAGTAGTTCTTCTCAAATAATAATATCAGTCCTATAAGAAAGAACAAACGACATATTCATCAATTTGAATTATTCTTTATTTTTTCATATTTTTTTCACATTTGACAGGGCAATATCCTTGCCAAGACAATGTAAGTCCGGCGGATTCACAACCACGCGGGAATGGGTTTATACGTGAAATGTCATAGAATATAATTTATATGATGCGGGAGAGGTTTTTATATGATGTGGAAAAAGGTTTTTATATGGTGTAGGAGAGGTTTATATATGATATGTGAAGGGTTTATATATGATGTGTGAGAGGTTTATATATGACGTATGAAAGGTTTATATATGGTGCGTAAAAAGTTTATATATGATGTATGAAAAGTTTTTTATATAGTGTATGGAACGTTTATATAATGCTGAAACGTTTTTATATTATGCGTGAAAGGCAGTGGCGATGCAGGCCTGCAAGATTCACGGCTGCACGGTGATATAGTGATGATAAACTCTCCCTGCCACAACCGGTAAACCATCTCCGCAATCGCGACATATGCTTACGGTTCGCCGGACGAATGTTTTCCGTGCCTCTCCTTCCTTTTGATTTCAGCGTTTTCAGGCAAAACCCGCATGGCGTGCTTACAATTTTTCTTGACTAAATTTTGACAAAATAAATTCGCAAAAGAGGTGTGAATGAATGTTAAATCACGCATAATATAGCCCGTTTCGTGCCTTTTTGCACTTTGTTATACCCCATAACGTAGTCCGGAAAAGCGCGTTCCGTGTTCCGATATTGCCCATTTCGCATTACGATAAAGCCCGTTTCAGGGTGCAATATGGCCTATTTCAGCACCCAATATGGGCCATTTCGCAAGCCGAAATGGTGCTTTTTGCAATGCGGGGAAATACTCCTTAAATGTAATTATCTGATATTCAATACATTAACAAAACCTCTCATAACTCGCATATTTGCGCCCGACGAAGAGCCCGCCCGCAAATACTCGCTTATTTTTCGGGGTAGAACAGAAAACTGAGGCCGAGAAACCGAAATCCGCTTACAATCTGAAAGTGCCCCGTATCGGCATCACCTCAGCTGAATGAAATACGCCGTTTCAGACTTAATCACAAACCGTCATCAGACCGCAGGCCTTTGTCCCCGTATTGAAACTGGTCCCTTTTTCTTTCTCACGGCCCCGATATAAGCCGGAAATCTACGTTTCCTGTTTCGGTAAATACAGATGTCCCGTGCTTGTAGTTGCTGTTATTTTTCCTATATTTGCAATATAATATTGTTGCAATCTATTGTTCGGACATGAAAAAACATAAATTATGAAAAAGATATTAGGACTGGATCTGGGAACGAACAGCATTGGTTGGGCTGTGGTGAATAGTGAGAACGACGAAAACGGTGATGAAAAGATAAAGTGTATAGAGGCGGCCGGAAGTAGAATAATACCGATGGATGCCGCGACATTGGGCGACTTTGCAAAGGGCAACACCAAGTCGCAGACAAAGGAACGTACTGATGCAAGAGGCATAAGACGCTTGCACGAGCGGCATCTGCTCAGACGCGAGCGGCTCAACAGGGTGTTGTCTGTCATGGGTTTCCTGCCTGAGCACTATGACAATGCGCTCACACGATATGGAAAGTTCAAGGACGACAAGGAGTGTAAGATAGCATGGAAAAGAAACGATGACGGCAAATGGACTTTCATTTTCATGGATTCGTTCAACGAGATGCTGTCCGATTTCGCTGCCTGTCAGCCAGATTGGTTGGCCGGAGGAAAAAAGGTGCCTTACGACTGGACTATTTATTATCTCAGGAAGAAGGCTCTCAGTCGTGCGCTTACAAAGCAAGAACTTGCCTGGCTGTTGCTTAACTTCAATCAGAAACGCGGATATTATCAGCTGCGCGGTGAGGACGAGCAAAGCGAGGACAAGGGGAAGCTCGTGGAGTATTATGCCGTGAAAGTGGTGGATGTCAAGGATACCGGCGAGAAAAAAGGCAAAGACACGTGGTTTGATGTCATTCTTGAGAATGGAATGGTGTATCACCGCCCTGCCGCCGAGGCTCCCGATTGGATAGGGAAGACCAAGGAGTTTATTGTCACTACCGATGTGGAGAAGGACGGTACGCCGAAGAAAGATAAGGATGGAAACATAAAGCGCTCGTTCAGAATGCCGAAGGAAGATGACTGGACGCTGATAAAAAAGAAGACAGAAAGCGATATAGACAGCTCGGGCAAGACCGTCGGCGAGTATATTTACGATTCTTTGCTGGCAGACCCTACGCAAAAGATAAAGGGCAAGTTGGTCAGGACCGTTGAGCGTAAATACTATAAGAGCGAACTAAAGAGGATTCTGGATTCTCAGAAAAGATTCATACCCGAGCTGAATGACAGAACACTTTATACGGCATGTATCGAGGAACTTTACGAGAGCAACGATGCTTACAGACAGTCGATAGCCTCTTACGACTTCACATATCTGTTTGTTGACAACATAATATTTTATCAAAGACCGCTCAAGAGCAAGAAGTCTCTGATAGATAACTGTCCGTATGAGAGCCGTTCGTATGTGGACAAGGAGACCGGCGAGGTGAAGACCGCACCTGTGAAATGTGTGGCAAAGTCGAATCCTTTGTTCCAGGAGTTCAGGCTTTGGCAGTTTATAAGTAATATCAGAATATACGAACGCCAGAAAATTGTGGATGGTCATCTGAAGGCGGATGTCGATGTTACGGGCGAGTTTATAAAGGATGAGGACGACGTCGTGAGGCTGTTCGACTTTCTTAACGACCGCAAGGAGATCAAGCAAGACACGTTGCTGAGCACTTATTTCAAGGTGAAGAAACCGAAAGGCAAGGACAGTAGTTATCCGTATAGGTGGAATTATGTGGAAGACAAGACCTATCCCTGCAACGAGACAAGGGCTCTGATGTTGAAAGGTCTTAAGGATGCCGGGGTGGACGAGGCATTTCTTGACAAGGCAAACGAATACCGTTTATGGCACATTCTTTACTCGGTGGATGACAAGCAGGAGATAAAGAAGGCAATGGCTACGTTTGTTTGTAAATACAATAAAGATGAAGAGAATAAAAGAAAGGACAAGAACAATAAAGCAATAACCCTTGATGACAGGTTTGTTGAGGCTTTCAGTGCCTTGCCTCCGTTCAAGAAAGAATATGGCTCTTATTCTGAGAAAGCCATCAGACGCTTGCTTCCGCTCATGCGTATGGGCAAATATTGGAATGTGGAAGCTATAGACGCAGCCACCAGAGTGCGTATAAATAATATTATTGATGGTGTGTATGATGAGACTATCATGACACGTGTGCGCGAAAAGGCCGTCAATCTTACCGATGTGTCACATTTCCGTGGCCTGCCGTTATGGCTGGCCTGCTATGTGGTTTACAATCGTCACAGCGAGGCAAAGGACGTCAGCCGATGGAACAGTCCGGACGATATAGACCGCTATCTGAGCAGTTTCAAGCAACATTCGTTGCGCAATCCGATAGTCGAACAGGTGATAACCGAGACCCTGCGCACCGTGTGCGATATATGGAGACAGTATGGCAGGATAGACGAGATACACGTGGAGATGGGCCGTGACTTGAAGAATCCTGCAGACGTCAGAGCCAAAATGTCAAAGCGTGTGGCAGAGAACGAAAATGCAAACCTGCGCATAAAAGCATTGCTTACAGAGTTTGTGAACCCTGATTTTGAAATAGACAACGTGCGACCTTACTCTCCGTCACAGCAGGATATGCTGCGTATATATGAGGAGGGCGTGCTCGAAAGCATGGATGAAGTGCCTGATTATATAAGCGAGATAATAAGCAAGTTCAGCCAGACTGATGAGAAGAAGCGTCCTACACATGCCGAGATAATAAAATATAAATTATGGCTCGACCAGAAATATCAGTCACCTTACACAGGCCGTACCATTCCTCTTGCCCGTCTGTTTACCGACGATTATCAGATAGAACACGTCATTCCGAAGGCTCGCTATTTCGATGACTCCATGTCAAACAAAGTTATCTGTGAGGCTGAGGTCAATCAGCTGAAGGACCGTTTGCTCGGCTACGAGTTCATAAAGGCACATCACGGTGAGAAAGTTTCTGTCAGCATTGGTGATCCGGTTACCGTTCTTTCGGTGGAGGAGTATGAGCAGCTTGTACAGAGAAACTTCAGGAAGAATCCTATGAAAATGAAAAAATTGCTCATGGACGACATTCCCGACGGTTTTGTGGAACGTCAGTTGAACGACAGCCGTTATATCAGTAAGGTGGTGAAATCGCTGTTGTCAAATATGGTGCGTGAGAAAGACGAGTGTGAGGCAACGTCCAAGAATGTCATAACATGTAATGGCGCCATAACAGACAGGTTGAAACGTGAGTGGGGCGTCAGCGATGCATGGAATCGTATTGTGCTTCCACGCTTCGAAAGATTGAACAGGATCACCGGCACAAGCCAATTCACTACTCCGAGCGCTAACGGACATCTCATACCGGATATGCCGCTGAATCTTCAGAAAGGATTCAACAAGAAACGTATAGACCATCGTCATCATGCAATGGATGCCATAGTCATAGCCTGCACCACACGCAGCCATGTCAATCTGTTGAGCAACGAAGCAGCCATGTCAAAGAATAAATCAACATTCTATCAGCTGTCTCATAAGCTGCGGCGCTACGAGAGTGTCATCGTTACACGTAATGGTGAGACGCGTACCATGAGTGTGGCGCGTGAGTTTTTTAAGCCGTGGCCCACGTTCACGGTGGATGTAGAGAAGGCCTTACGTAATATTATTGTCAGCTTCAAACAGAATCTTAGAGTTATCAACAAGACCACTAACAAATATCAGTGCATAGAGAACGGAAAAAAGAAGCTCAAGTCTCAGGTGAAGGGCGACAGCTGGGCAATACGCAAACCGATGCATAAGGACACTGTTTATGGTGAGGTGAATCTCAGACGCATAAAGGAGGTGCAACTCAAGTATGCAGTGGCTAATCCTAAGGCTGTTGTTGACAAGGATCTGAAGAAGAAACTGATTGCAATGATGGAACTGGGATTCGACCTGAAGAAGATAAAACAATATTTCGAAGACAACAAGGACGCATGGCAGGATATAGACCTGAAGAAAATAAAGGTTTATTATTTCACCAAAGAGACTAACGACCGATTCTTTGCCACCCGCTTCGGTAACGATATAGTATCTTTGTTCGCCAAGGTTGATAAACAGTCCAAAGCCAAGGATATTATAAGCAGTATAACCGATACAGGAATTCAGAAAATACTGCTGCGTCATCTCGAGGCAAACGATAATGATGTTCAGAAAGCGTTCTCGGCAGAAGGTGTAGAACAGATGAATCGTAATATTGTGGAACTTAATAATGGTAAGCCTCATAAACCTATTTATAAGGTAAGAAAATATGAACAGGCTGATAAGTTTGCTGTAGGCGTCAAGGGCAATAAAGGTTCTAAGTTCGTTGAGGCTGCCAAAGGTACTAACTTGTTCTTCGCTGTTTACCAGAAAGAAATGGTGGACAGTACTACCGGTGATATAATAAAGAAACGCATATTCGATACTATTCCGCTTAAAACGGTGATCGACAGACAAAAAAACATGCAGACTGTTGCACCTGAAGAGAAAGACGGAGCCAAACTGTTGTTTGTGCTTTCGCCAAACGATCTTGTTTATTTGCCAACAGACGAGGAAATCAGTAGCGGTATTATAAATCAGCCGTTGGGGAGAGACAGAATATATAAGATGGTAAGTTGTACCGGCTCTAGGTTATATTGCATACCTTATAATGTAGCAAATCCAATAATAGATAAAGAAGAATATACTCAGCTAAATAAAGTCGAATTTACGGATATGAAAAAATCTATAAAGGAGATATGCGTACCGATAAAAGTTGATCGATTAGGAAATGTTATTGAAATTAATAATCAAGCATTATGATAAAACGCACACTGTGTTTCACATCCCCGGCTTACCTGTCGCTGAAGGATGGTCAGATGGTGGTTAGGCTGCCGGAAGTTGAGAAGAGCGATATGCCCGAGAGTCTGAAACGTGACAGCATAAGAACCATACCGGTGGAAGACATCGGTGTGGTTGTGCTCGACAACAGACAGATAACCATTACGCATGGTCTGCTCGAGGCGTTGCTCGAGAACAACTGTGCCGTGGTGACGTGCGACGCACGCGGCATGCCTGTCGGACTGATGCTGCCGCTGTGTGGCAATACGGTGCAGAGTGAGCGTTTCCGCCTTCAGACCGATGCCACGCTTCCGTTGAAAAAACAGTTGTGGCAACAGACGGTGCGGGCAAAGATAGCTAACCAGGCGGCTGTATTGCGCTTGCTCACCGATGCTGATACTGGGTGTATGGCGCGTTGGATAGACGATGTGCGCAGCGGCGACGCCGACAATCTGGAGGGCCGTGCCGCCGCTTATTACTGGAAGATGTTGTTTGCCGCTATCCCCGGACTCGAATCCTTCACCCGTGGCCGCGATGGCATGCCGCCCAACAATCTGCTCAATTACGGGTATGCGATACTGCGTGCCGTGGTTGCGCGGGCGTTGGTGTCGAGTGGTATGCTGCCCACATTCGGCATACACCATCACAACCGCTACAATGCCTATTGTCTGGCCGACGACATAATGGAGCCTTACCGGCCGTACGTCGATCGTCTTGTGTATGATATTGTTAGAGAAAACGGCATCGACGGACTTGAACTCACCAGGCAACACAAGGCCCGGCTTCTCACCATTCCTACGCTCGACGTCTGTATATCAGGCAAGCGCAGTCCGCTCATGGTGGGTGTCACTCAGACCACGGCGTCGCTCTACCGTTGCTTCAGCGGCGAGTCGAGGCGCATAGCCTATCCGGAAATAGATTGAATGTTTCGGGCGCTGTACCGCTCTGCCATTTATATGAATTATTATTTATCATGGACCGCTTTAGTGAATATCGCGTTATGTGGGTGCTTGTTTTCTTTGATTTGCCTACTGAGACAAAAAAAGACAAGAAGGCTTACGCTCTTTTTCGTAAGAATCTGCAGCGTGACGGTTTCACCATGTTCCAGTTCTCCATCTACGTTAGACATTGTGCGAGTATGGAGAACGCGCAGGTGCACATTAAGCGTGTCAAATCGTTCTTACCCGAATATGGCAATGTGGGAGTGATGTGTATCACAGACAAACAGTTCGGAGCGATAGAGTTGTTCTATGGCAAAAAGTCGAAGCCACCTAATGCTCCAGGTCAGCAGCTCGAGCTATTCTGAATATACAGATTTATTGTTTTTTAACTTTATAGCAAGTCTGCACACTTTAATCATTCCATACAATAATGTTGTCTTTCGGAATATAACAGAAATAAGGAAACACCGTCTTGTTTGCGATGTTTCCTTATTTCTATATCAGTTTTATGTTTCTGATACATCACATAATCCTTTGCTGCTCAGCTTGTTATGGATAATGTGCTGTTGCTTATATAGCAAAGGTAAGAATTTTAGAGCAAAT